>Ga0208245_1000153_pt1 | contig 69402 bp, 88 predicted proteins | sample RifOxyC1_FD_184035 | JGI IMG/M metagenome (GOLD analysis project Ga0208245, IMG submission 184035) | Soil microbial communities from Rifle, Colorado - Rifle Oxygen_injection C1 (SPAdes) | ecosystem: Environmental > Terrestrial > Deep subsurface > Rock core/Sediment | place: Rifle, Colorado... | reverse complement strand
AAGGACCGTGTCGCAGCACGTGGCATGGAACAGGCAGCGAACCGCACTGCTCGCATTGAGGCGCGGAAAGCGGCCTCCTTGCCGATGAATCCAATGCAGGCGATGGCGATGCGCAACCCGGCCCTCGCGCTCGGAATGCAGCGTATCCAGAACGATGCGCAACAGGCTGACCTGGACCGCCAGATCCAGCGGCAGGAGCTGGAGATCCGCCGTGATGCGCTGCGTGGAGAACAGGACGACCGCAAGCAGGCACGTCTTGACGCGATGACCGCTCAGAAGGCGCAGTTGCAGTTGGAACAGCAGCGGCTCGGACAGGAGGGTGAGCTGGGGCGTGCTGGCATCGCGCAGGATCAGCAGCAGCATGACAGGATGATGCAACAGGGCGAGGAAAGACTGGCTGAGGTGAAGCGCCAAGGAACAAGAGCTGACCAAGAAGTCGAACAGGCAAAACGAGACCGCTACACGGCTCTTTACAACCAAGTCGCATTGGAAAATCGAGGCTGGTCTCCCCAGCAGATTCGAGCCGAAGTCGATAGGAGAAATGGGACTATACCGGAAGCCGCTGCAGGAGCTAACCCTGATGCAGGAACCTCGAGCGCATCCCCTACCCAAACTCCAAAGCAATTCAAGGTCGGTGATATGGTTGAGGGGCGATTATCCGATCTTTACAAAACTGGAGACTTCGCCACGTTTGAAGCAGAAGCTCGCGCAGCGGGATACGACAAAGACTCCATTGATGCCATGTATCAAACGCTCTCGGGGCGTGGGAGCGCACGACGAGGGCAGCCGGAAGGTCAAGGATTTATGGGAGCGTTGAGTGATCCGGTGAACATGCCGTTCAGAATGAGCCAATGGCTATTGGGGCAATAATGGCACTATTCGAACTTCCCGGTCTCCCGTCGCTCGGTGCCACTGCGGTGCGCCGGGCGCCGGGTCTTTCCATTTCGCCCGAGGATGAAGAGGGCATCGTCCGCAAGGCTGGGCGGAAGGCGCTCGGCGGGATTGCGGCGGTCGGCAATTTCCTAGACGTTCCCGGTTCGATGGTGCGCGACGTTCTCGCCCTGGAGAACCCGCTGGACCAATTGCTGCACCCGTTGTCAGGCGAGAATCGCACGAGTGGTCGCGACCTTCTGCGCAAGTACGGCATGGCTGGGAAGAAAGACACGTGGGGGAACTTCGCGGGCGGGCTTGGAGTGGACATCCTCACGGACCCCTTGACCTACCTCTTCCCGTTTGGGAAGGCGACTAAGGCGGGGGAGATCCTGAAGGCTGCAAACCTTGGCGATCGGGTGATGCAGACTGCCGCCACGAAGCTCCGCAAGCCGATCGAGGAGTTGGGCCCACGTGTCGCTGCGATGAACACGACGGCACGCGACGTGTTGGCAGGTGCCTCCCGTGAGGAACTGCGCGCCGCTCACAATGCAGCCAAGGCGGCTGGCGTGAAACTGTCACAGATCGCGGATGATCCATTGCGTGGCATGTTCGCGACGGGGTTCATGGGGAAGGTAAAGAACGTCACCGGGTTCGGGCCCCGGTCGCAGCGGGTTGCCAAGACACTGGACGATATTGGGTCGGCTGTCCGGTACGCACGCATACCAGGGACGGACATTCAGCCTGTCAACGCGATGGCGCAACTCTTCTCCGCACCGCTGGCCGACACCAAGACCAAGACCGGGCAGGTATTCGCCCGGAGCCTCTTTGGTTCCAAGACGACGGCGATCGCGATGGCAAAGCGTGAGGTGGCAGGCTACATCGACGAACTGAAGCAGGCCGGACACGCCAATGACGCGGATGCCGATTGGCTGCGTGGCTGGCTCGAAGGAACCCAGACCGGCCCGCTTGACCAGCGAACTGCAGACCTCGTGTCGAAACTAGAGGCGCGTCAGAAATCAGTCCTAGACGAAGGGCGTATCTGGGGCACCTCTCCGAACGAGTGGAAAAGTCCTTATGCCCGCTACTGGCCGCGTTACATGAGCGACCGCGTTGGCAAGCCGGGAACGAGCGGCACGACCTTTTCCCAGTTCAATGCGTTCCAGAAGGGCAGTATGCGTCGAAAGGGATTCTTGAGCCCCTACACGGATAAGGACGGCATGGTGCATGCCATCCAGGGTGAAACGTCAACCATCAAGCAGCTCTTACAGGACCCGCGACTGCACACGTTGATTGATGGTGGGCCCGGTCAGTCACCGGCTGACGTGAAGACGATTTCTCAATGGATCGAAGCGAACTACGGGAACGTGATCCCCAAGCGAGCCGCAGGCAAAGTGGTCAATGGAAAGCAGCGTGTTCGGAATCGATATGATGCGCTCGCGCGCTGGGTCGGGAAGATGGACCCCGATCTGCGCAATGCGGGCGTGTTCGCCAACAACCCGCTCATCGACATGCAGGCGCAGCTCATTTCCCACCGTGAAGCTTTGGAGGCAGCCAAGGCCGTCCGTGACACGCTGGTGTCTCCAGGGGTTCTGCAGTCGCCCACGACGGCGGCGAATGCCCGAGGCACGATGACGGTGGGCCAGATCCTGAACAAGCTGCGGATCAAGCGTGGCGACCTCAATGAGGGATTCGGGATGCAGCTCGCCGAGTCGCTCGGCCTGAAGAACCACATCCAGCAGATTGGTGCTGTTGATCCTAAGGCTGGCATGGATGAACTTGGCAAGCTGTTCAAGATGCGTGTGTCGAAGGACCTTGGTCAGGACCTGACGCGGTTCCGTGGCGTGTTCAAGTCACCGGAGCCTGTCAACGAGATCGGCAGGATGGTGCAGAGCGTGACAAACCTGTGGAAGGGCGCGCAGACGGCTCTCTGGCCCGCGTTCCACGTGCGCAACCTCGTGAGTGGTCAGTATCAGAACTACGTGGCTGGGATGTTCTCGCTGGAATCCGGCAAGCAGACGATGAACCTGATTCGCGGCAAGTCGATTGTCGGCGCGAAGAACTGGCGGATCGTCAAGCAGCTCGCCAAGGATCGCGGCATCAGGAACCTGACGGACGAGCAGGCGACCAACCTGATCGGCCAGCTTGCCTACGCCGAGGGACTGTCGCACCGCTTTGCCGGTGAGGCGATGGCGGTCGCAGGCGGTCAGAACGTCATGGCGTCGAACATCCAAGACGCGATGCGGGAGATCCCCGGCATGGGCGTCAACCACATCGATCCGGCCCGCATCGGCCGCAAGGCGATTGCACGTGAGCCGGGGACCAGTATGAACCCGCTCAAGACACGTGGCTGGTTCGACGCTCCGCAGTCTGAGTTCGGCCCGATGGCTGCCGGGGAAGAGATCGCAGGCATCGTGGAATTTATGAACCGTGTAGCTCCGTTCCTGCACCAGATCAAGCTGGGTGTGGACCCGACCGCTGCAGCCAAGAAGGTGGGCGCCGCGCAGGTGATGTATCAGGGCCGGTACTTCACGAAAGCGGAACAGCAGGGCATGGCTACGCTGTTCCCGTTCTACAAATTTTCAAGCAAAATGCTGCCGTGGACGCTGAAACAGCTCGCCGAACAGCCGACAGGAAGGCTGGGAACAACCATTCGCGCGGCGAATCGATTACGCAATCCTGACGTGATGACGCCCGACTACGTGGCCGAAACCACGTCGATCCCTCTCGGAGAGTCGCCTGACGGGTCACAGCGATACCTGACTGGCGCCGGGCTGATGTTCGAGGACCCGTTGAGCTTCGTGGGAGGCGGTGTGCGAGGAGCACTCTTGGAGGCTGGCAGCCGCATGAACCCGATCGTCAAAGCGCCCCTGGAGTGGGCGACTGGTCAGACGTTCTTTCAAAAGGGTCCGATGGGCGGGCGGTCTTTGGAGGATCTCGATCCGGCGATTGGCCGCACGCTGGCGAACGTGACCGGGCAACGTGACGCGGTAAAGTGGCCGGGCTCAGAGGCGATGGAGTTTGTTGTCGGAAACTCGCCACTGTCGCGCGCCTCCTCTACGGCGCGGCAGTTGTCAGGACTCGCCCGCCCGTTTACCGACCCGCAGATGAAGGGTCAGTTCATTCCCGAGGCTGGAAAGACGGCCATGAACCTACTCACCGGCGCACGTGTAACGAACGTGTCACCGGCTGCTCAGGAGTCTCTGCTCCGCGAACGTGTCCAGCAGATGATGCGTCAGGCTGGAGGGAAGACATTCATCCGCTCGTACATCCCCGAGGAGGTCGAAGCGGAGATGACGCCTCAGGAACTGGAAGACTCCAAAAAGCTGGAGGCGCTGATCAACACCTTATCAAAACGCGCAAAAGTCCGCGCCGAAGCGCGCAAGGCTGCGGAAGGTCGTTAGAATCTTCCGAAACGGGATGAAGCGATTCACAACCCCCACGCTCGCGTTGCTGCAGGATGCTTGGTTGCGACTGCGAGCACACTGCTATCGGGCATTCACGCCCGGAAAGGTAGATTCCATGCTGTCGACGCTTGTGATCCTGACCGCCATGTCTCTGCAGGGTCAATGCCCTGGTGGTCAATGTGTCGCACCGGCCGAGAGAGCGAAACTCTCTGTGCTGGTAAGGTCCGAGGAAGGACTGGTACGTAACGTGGCGCGCACGACGGTGAAGCGCACGGTACACATTGCACGGAAGCCGCTTCGTCGTCTGTTCCGCCGCGCTCGGTGAGGAGGTGTGTGTTGAAGACGGTGAGTTACATTCTCGCTGTGCTGATGCTCTTGGTGGCATCCACAGCGTGCGCGCAGATCGATGTGGCTGCGGAAACTCCGCGTGACACACCGATCCCAGTCTCCATCAAGACCGATATCCCTGCGGGTGCCACGTCTGAGGGACCTGGGTGGATCATTCCACCGGGAGTCAACGTCCACACGATCGACTCCACGCACTTGGTCGTATGTGCTCCACCTGGAGAGTACGTCCTGCAGTACCGGCTCGACTGGTTGCATATCGAAACGGTGACATTTAAGGATGGAGCCGGAAACGACGTAACCATTCGCTCGTATTTAGGGCACGGAAAGTACGACGTGCGCACCACCTTTAAGGTGACGGGAGGGGCAGTTCCGCCACCGCCCCCCCCTCCGCCACCTCCGCCACCGGGAGGCAAGTATCAGGTGATGTTCTTTTACGAGTGGGGCCAGCTCGACAACCTCCCGCCGCGCCAGCAAGAGATCCTGACATCCCTAACAGCACGGGATCAGATTGCAGCAGCGGGACATGTGTTCCAAGCAGCGTACGATCGTTCTTTCGTCGATAGCGGGAAGCCCGAGAAGCATGCGGCGTGGTTCCGAGCGGCGAAGCCAATGTCTGGTCCGCTGATCGCGATTGCACCTAAGGACGGTGGTGTGGTGCAAGTGTTCCAGCTCCCTGACAGCATGGAAGCTGTGATGAAGTTGCTGGAGAATCCAACGGAGGTTAAGCGATGAGTCGGCTGTCATTCAATGCTGATCTCCCGGTTTCAACCCTGATCGACTTAGGACTCACAAGCGAATATCAGGAAGTGTTTCAGCGTGAGTTCGTGTACGGCTCGCAGCGTGCGTTGGAGTTAGGTCTGCAGCCGGTGGAGGATGTGCCGGATATTCTCGTTGACTTCGATGACTTCGAAGCAGTGATCAAGGAGTGCCACGAGAAGAAGATCTTCCCGATGTACTGGCAACAGCGCACGTGGGCGCCGGATGGATATCGCTGGAATCAGAATGGACTCAACTATTGCTGGTCCTGGTCGGGAGTTGCAGCTCTACTTGACATGTTGGCCGCTGAGGGACGCCCGACTCCACAACTTGCGCCGGTGACGGCTGGTGGTGCTGTGGGATGGGCCAATAAGGGGAACTACCTCGACAGCTTCGTAGAGTGGGTGCGTAATGACGGAATCGCACCTGCGGAGTTCGTTCCGAACATGTTTGAGCGCAATTATCGGCAGTACAAGGAAGGCTGGAAGGAAGCCGCGAAGGGGTTCCGGTTGAGGAATATCCTCGACACGAACCGGCGCGCAGGGACGCGCGAGATGATGCGCCAGGTCTTGTCGATTCTCAAGCTCGGACGGCCTCAGTACGCAGCATGGAATCGTTTGTCGCACGCGATGGAAATCATTGGCATGCTGTGGACTCCAGGGAAGTGGATGAACATCACGCTGGTGATTCGCAACAGCCACGACGAGACTGAGCCGATTGAAATGTACGGCGAGAATGCGACCCCCGATGAAGCGATTGGATTCATGTCGTCGGAGCCGACGTAACGTAATACTTTTCAGCGCGGTGACGGAGACTCAAACCCACCAGTCCTGAGTCATCAAGTAGAAGACCCCTTTATTTCAAATTGGAGACTGTGATGAAGCTATTGCAAGCGTTTGCGATCAGTGTTGCGGCCAGCTCGATCGGCGCGCAGAAAAAGGAAGTGTCGGACGGGATCGACGATTACGACGCCGGGAATCCTCCGCGCATCATTGCCGGATATTCGGCGATCGGGTGGATCGCGTTGATCGAGGCGATTATGGCAGCGCTCAGCGGGATCTTCGAGAACTGCCCGCAGAACAATGTTGAGCTGCGCGAATCGGTCAAGAAGCCGTCGCGTAGTCAGAAGGTACGCGCCATCCGTGACATTCGGCGGGAATGTGATGACTGCTTCGGCTGGCGGTGGAGACGGCAATCCTCGCGTGTTGTCGATGAGGTCTTTGCACAAGCGGCTGCCGCGAGCAATGACGATATTGACGCGGTGATCGCGGAAGCGCGCTCTTGAGTTGATTGAGCAAGATCCGCAATGTGCGGTTCTTCATACGTGTTGAACTTGGTAATCGATTGTTTCCAGGAGGGCCAAGCCACGATGAAGCGGTAACAAATAGCACTCCCCGTTGGATGAAGATCACCTCGTGGTTCGGAGGACCGGGCCACGGGGTTTTTTCATTTCTTGTGTCGAAGATGCTAGGTGAGCGGTGGTGTTTTTGGTTCCGTGTCGTTTGCTTAGTCGGTCTGTTCGCGTTACACTTCTGACCATGTTAAAGAAAAATGCGATATTGAAGCGTGTCTCATGTCAACGGTTCACTCGGTTGCAGCGGTATTTCCGCGAGAATCTCCGAGTGTTGCGCGAGTCGGCGAACATGACTCAGGACGATTTGAGCGCGAAGATGAGAGTACCGCGCAGCTACGTTTCCGACCTGGAACGGGGTAGGAACTCTCCGACGCTACCTGTTTTGGAAAATATTGCAAAATCGCTTAACGTCTGCCCCTCCAAACTCTTGCGTCAGCCAGGGCGGGCGAAAAAGAAGCCCGACTAGGGAATTCTCCTTGACTCAATGGCGGAACTTTCCTACATTTGCCGCCGTTGACAACTCGGCGGTTTTCAGGGGTCGCTGAACCCCGACCGCCACCTCGCTGCTTAGATGAGGTGGAGAAGATGATCGAGCAGCACCCGCGATTTATGCGGTTTCTCGGAGGCCCTTACGACGGGGCCGAACAGTGCTTGCATCCGGTGGTGGAAGAACCGGACGGCGTGGCGCGCCTAACGCACCTCACCGCCTGTGCACTTCACCACTACGAATCGGTGGTGCCTCTTGGTTGGCTGGGCCTTGCTGACATCGTGGAGATGCAGCACGACCCTGACTTCATCACTCCTCGTCGCCAGTAGGCGCGTTGACGTCGCCGACTTTCTTTGATGGTCGCGAGGAATCTTTGTTTGCTTGGAGGTAGCTCTATGCTCTGCCTGTCTCGAAAAGTCGGCGAGAAGATCGTCATCGCTAAAGGCTTGATCACGATCATGGTGATCGACATTCGCGAAGACAAAGTCCGGTTGGGTATCGAAGCGCCGAAGGACATCGAGGTCAATCGCCTGGAGGTTGAGATTGCGAAGGAGCGCGATGCACAACAACAGCACGGAGGTGTGGGCGATGGTCAATGTGACGTGGCTTGATGCCTTCTTTGGCGGACTCGCTTTTCTACTGCTTATCGCGCTGATGAGCGCGTGCGACAGAATTGGACGGCGCAAGTGAAAGGATTGGTTGATGGTGACACAGCAGCATGTACCGATCGAGGGTCCGAAGGAAGGCGACCCGATGTGGTTGGAGGGACGGCACTACGAGCCAGGACGGCAGTTGTGGATTGGTGCGAGTGATGCGGCTGCCGCGTGCAATCGCAGCAATTATCGCACGAGTTTGGATCTGTATCTCGCGGCGCGCAGGATACGTGAGATTCAGTTCGATGACGATCAGACGAAGCGACTGCGGCGTGGGCGCCGGATGCAGTCGGTGATCGTGAAGGAATACTCGGACGAGCTGGGCGTGCAGTGCGTGGAGAATGACAGGATGTTCATCCACCCGACGCTGCCCTATATGACTGCGACACCGGACGCGATCGTGTTGTCGGAGCATCGCCGTCTGCTGGAGACGAAGGCTACCACGCAGCGCATGTACGCAGAGGACGATGACTCTAAGTACGGCCAGGAGGGCACGGATCTGGTGCCTGATGACACTCTGTTTCAGGCGCAGCAGCAGATGGCTGTGATGGGCGTGGATCAGGTGGACGTGGCGGTGATGTTCGGCATCTTCACGCTGCGGGTGTATCCGATCCAGCGCAATGACGACCTGATTGAAGCGATCGCGGAGGCCGAGAAGGAACTGTGCGAGCGGATCGCTGATGGGTGCCCTCCAGAGCCGAACTGGACGCATCCTCGGACTCGTGAGTTGATCACTTCTGTGAATGGTCTGCAGGCGAACACCGTTGTTCAACTCGGTGACGAGGAACTGCAGTGGTGGTTGCGGTACAAGATGCTCGGCGAGGAGATCTCGGAGCTGGAAGTGCAGCGCGACGAAACTCGCAATCGCATTCTGTCTGCGATGGGTTCTGCTGAGCTGGGCCGTTTCCCGCGTGGCGAGAAGGAACTGCGCCGGTTACTCGTGAAGGAATCACTTTACCTGGAGTCTGACGTTGAAGAGGTCCGCGCACGTGTCGGACAGGTGAAGCGTCGGGCGTATGAACGACTTCTGGAGCGCAAGACCAAGCAATGAGCAACGAACTCAGTACCCATATCGAAGACCAAGAGAAGCGTGGCCAGCACAACCTCATGGAGGTGGCCGCGAGTCGGCAGGCGCAGGAAGTGCAGGCGATGATCGTTATCGCCAAGCGATTCCCCCGCGATGTGAACGAGTCGATCTCACGTATCACAACCGCGTGTCAGCGGCGTGGTCTGGCCGAGGTCAGTATGTACTCGTACCCACGTGGCAAGGAACAGGTCACAGGGCCGTCTATCCGGCTCGCCGAAGCGATGGCGCAGGGCTGGGGGAATCTGGACTACGGGATTCGCGAACTCAGTCAGGCGAACGGGGAAAGCGTTTGTGAGGCGTATGCGTGGGACATGGAGACGAACGTGCGATCCGCGACCACGTTCACGGTTCCTCACGTGCGCCACACGAAGCAAGGGTCTTACCTGTTGAAAGATCCCCGTGACATCGCCGAGATGATCCTAAACGTCGGGGCCCGGCGCAAACGGAGTTGCATCTTGTCCGTGATTCCCAAGGACGTGCAGGATCTGGCGGTCGAGCAGTGCGAGAAGACGCTGACCGAAGGCCACAAGGAACCGTTGGTGGACCGCGTCCGCAAGATGCTGGAGGTGTTCAAGCAGTTCGGCATCACGACGGAGATGATTGAAACACGTGCGCAGAGAAAGACGGAGTCGCTGACGGAGCAGCACATGCTGGAGCTGCGCAAGATCTACACGAGCCTCAAGGATGGGATGAGCAAGCCCGAGGATTGGTTTGCGTTTCAGCAGGTCGAAACGGAGGGAACCGCTAAAACGCCGGGCGAGTCGAAGTCGGAGCGCGCGGCGAAGGAGTTGAAACGGGAAAAGGGCTCGAAGAAGGAAAAGGAGACGGCGAAGTCGGAACCGCAGGAGGAAGAGAAAAAGGAAAAGGAATCGACGACGACTTCTGAACCGCAGGAGGAAGAGAAAAAGGAGACAAAGAAGTCGGAGTCAGAGCCGGAAGTGATCGAGGAGATTCCCGAGGACCTGCGCGAGTACCATTTCGAGCTGTTTAAGACGGCCACGCTGGAGCAGGCCCGTCAGGTCTGGCGCTCGTACATCTTCGACAACAAGGAAACGATGGATCAGGACTTGTACTCGCTTGCTTGTGAGTACCGAGATCAGAAGCTGAAAACGTTTCCTGCTGAGTGATGGAGCGTAGCCATTGTTAGTGATGGAACCAAATATCCAGATCGCAGACAGATCGTTTGAATGAACCAATGCAGCCGATCGCAGGCATCAAGCAGGAATGAATCAAACCGCTTGATCGTAGTCACATCGCCAGATGATCATTCAGCTCGAACGAGACAGAAGACCAGACAGAACCATATCTGAAGATCGCAGACTATCAGTCAGATTGAAACAGATCCCTGGATCGAAGTCGTAGATATGAATGACACAAACCCCCGAACGAACTCACCACCGTTGATTGAATCAAATGGGTCGAGTGTAGCCACCTTCGGCGACTGAACCAAAGTTTCGGAACGCAGACATGGAAGGTGAGTGAACCAGTGAACCAGATCGCAATCAATATTTGAGATTGAACCAATGGCAAGGAATGCAGCCAAGTATTCGGAATTAACAACCTTCCAGAGCGTTTTACTTTTACTTAGGAGACCAAAGATGGATTGTCAAAAACTACTCAGAAAGTTGCATGCGTGTGGAGAGGCATGCGAGTGGGTAGGAGAACGAGACCTGGAGACAGCGTGGAATGAATGCGAGCGTGGCGATTGGATGCTGTGGATCGCAGCGCGAGCAGGAGTCGATCGCAAGCTCGTAGTGTTGGCCGCGTGTGATTGCGCTGAGATTGCGCTAAAGTATGTGCCAGCCGGTGAAGACAGGCCACGCTTAGCGATTGAAACCGCGAGGAAATGGGCGGCTGGCGAATGCTCATTAAGCGATGTGCGCAAGGCTGCTTATGCTGCTGCTGCTGATGCTGCTGCTGCTGCTGCTGCTGCTGCTGCTTATGCTGCTGCTGCTTATGCTGCTGCTGCTGCTGATGCTGATGCTGATGCTGCTGCTGCTGCTGCTTATGCTGCTGCTGCTTATGCTGCTGCTGCTGCTGCTGCTGCTGCTGCTGCTGCTGCGCGATTAGCAGCACGCCGCGAGTGTGCTGCCATTGTGCGGCGCACCATCCCACTGTCTGTCATACAGGCTGCACTATCCAACCTGGAATAAACCGCATTTCGTCATCACGAATTGGAAACATAACATGGACAAGACCTTTGACGAACCGATCGAAATTGCACGCAAGCTCACCAAAGACTTAGTCACAGCGGCAGGTCTGATGGATCGCGCGCAGGTGCGATTTCTGGTGGATAACTACTACACGATGCAGAAGTACCGGATTGCGACTGCTGGTCAACTGCGGTCGCTTGGGACGAAGGAACCGGGGCGAGTGTTGCAATGGGTGAATGATGAAATGACACGTGTGGAGAACGCGATTAAGCGATCGCTCAAGGCGTTCTCGGAGACGTACTCGGTGGGTCAGTGGATGATGAGTCAGGTCGGTATTGGGCCGGTCATTTCGGCTGGTCTGCTGTCTCACTTGGACGTGTCCCGCTGCAAGACGGCAGGGCATTTCTGGCGATTTGCTGGACTCGACCCAACGATGAAGTGGGAGCCGAAGACACGCCGTCCCTGGAATGCGCGCCTGAAGATTCTGTGCTGTCATCCAACAACTCTCGTAATCACAAAGCGAGGGACTATTCCAATTGACTCTGTGCGTATTGGTGATCTCGTGTTGACTCATCTCGGACGGTGGAGAAAGGTTACGCACGTCATTGAGAATGACTTCACGGGATCGCTGGTGCATCTGACATGTCGCGGACTAGCCGCGCGCGGACCACTTCTTACTCCCAACCACCCTGTTCTCGCCGACAAAGTCCCAGTGTGTTTTTACGAAGGAGAAGGGCGGAAACGATTTAAGGTGACGCGAGCTTCTACTCCAAACGGTAGAAATGAGGTCGCTTCGCAGATGATTCGCATGCGCCAAGAGGGTAAGACATTGCGTGAAATTGGTGAATCAACTGGTTACTCACAGGGAGGCGTAAGCATGATAGTGCGAGGGAAGAATAGATCCAAGGAAAACTTCAATTACGGACAGGATTGGATTAACGCGTCTGAATTGCAGCCTGGGTGGATGGTAAAGGTCCCCGTTATTCCAAGTGAAGGATTTATCCCGGCGATCGAGTGTGAATCTTATCTTGATAGATCTCCGGTCGCTTCTCGTGTGCCGACACGTGTAGAGCTTAACGGAGAAATAGCTCGCTTTGTCGGATTGTTTATCGCAGAGGGGTGTGCTGGCAGCGACGGGGTTGTGCAGTTCGCGTTTCACAAAAAAGAAACTGTTTTGCATGACCACGTAAGGGCTGTGTTTAAGTATGTGTTTGGCCTTGATAGCAGCCTTTCTATGAGCAAGTGTGATGATGGGTGCTGTGTCAAAGCATGTTCATCACTTCTGTCCGAGTCGTTCAATAAGCTATTTGGTGTCTATTCAGCAAACAAACATATTCCTAATAACTGGATGTCGATGGACATTTCTCTGTGCCGTTCATTGCTGCGAGGGTTATTTGAAGGAAATGGGCACTACACATCAGAGACAGTTTCTTATGGAACCATTTCCCTGACTCTTGCTATTCAGATTCAGGAATTGCTTTTGCGGTGCGGAATCGTCAGTGGTCTTAGCTCGCGGATTCTACCCGCTGGGAACACTGCATATCACATTGAAGTACACGACCGAGATTTATTCGGGAAACAAATTCTGTGTGATGAATCAGTTGAATGGAAATCATCGAATGTTTCTAAGTGGCAACCAGACGGTGTATGGCTTCAGTTGAACCCACCCGAATCAGTTCCATACACTGGTCCTGTTTACAACCTGGAGGTAGAAGAGGACGAAAGCTATGTCGCCGATGGTATCGCAGTCCATAACTGCGCATTCAAGATTGGGGAGTGCTTCGTGAAGACGCAGAACAAAGAGGGAGCTATTTACGGCCAGCTCTATCGTCAACGGAAGGACGCGGAGGTCGCGGCGAACGGTGAGAAGAAGTTCGCTGAGTTGGCGGCAGTGCGTATGCACGAGGTCGGCAAGACAACGGAGGCGTACAAGCACTACAAGGACGGTACGCTGCCTCCAGGGCACCTGCATGCACGAGCGCGCCGGTTCGCGGTGAAGATCTTCCTGTCGCACTTGCATCACGTCATGCACGTGGATTACTTCGGGACGGAGCCGCCCGTGCCTTACGTGTTCGAGCACTGCGAGGGCGATCACCGGCACTTTATTGAGATTCCAAACTGGCCGTTTGCGATGACAGGCAAGTCTCTGAAGGATCTGCGCGAGGGAGAGCGTATTACACGCAAGACTCGTGAAGAGGTCGAGGAAGATGCGTCGGATGAGGACGCGGGTTAGCCATCACACGCGATTGAATCGGAGTGTGAGAGCGCAGCAAATGTAGTGTGAGTGAACCACAGTGTATAAGCGCAGCCAGCATTCCTGAAAGAAGCAATTGGGTTGATCGTATCCAAAAGGATAGATTGAAACAATTTCGCTGAGAGAAGACAGTCCTTGAGATAGAAACAGGATGTGTGATCGCAGCCAGTTGACTTGATTGAAGCATATGCAAGGAACGTAGCCAAAGCTTGGGATTGAATCCGATCGAAGTAGCGTAGCCATCTGGCAAGACTGAACCAAAACGCCCGATCGCAGACAAAATGTGTGACTGAATCAACACCGCCGATCGCAGACATGGCGCCGGACAGAATCATTTTTGGAGATCGCAGCCAAGTTCTCGAACTGAAACAAGTTGCTGGATCGCAGACAGAGGGCTGTGAATGAAACACGTCAGGTGATCGCAGCCTAAGAAGTCGAACGAACCAAACCACGTGAGCGAAGCCATTTCGATGGATAGAACCAATGGGCGTGAGCGCAGCCATCTGCCCAGATTGAACCAGGTGGGAGGAGCGTAGTCACACGTTCGGAGAGAATCATTGGTCGTGAACGCAATCAAGTCCGGCGACAGAATCATCAAGGCGGAGTGAAGTCAAGCCCGCAGATACCCAGCAGTGTTGAGCGCATCCAAACCTGAAGATTGCAACAGATATCACGAGAGCAGTCATGCGTGCCGATTGAATCAGCGATCTTGAACGTAGTCAGGACTCGTGATTGAACCAAATGTAGTGAACGTAGGCATGCAAGCTGATTGAAACATGTTCTTCGAACGGCAGATTGAATCACCTCCCGTGAGCGCAGCCTCGAAAGATGAGTGAACCAAACAGTATGAGCGTAGTCATGCCACCCGACTGAAACAAGTGCTCGGAACGCATTCAAACAAGGAGATTGAACCATCTTGGTAGAGAGCAACCATAATCGCGGATCGAATCATCCGCTGTGAGTGTGTTTTTCAACACATGTGAAGTTTTAGGAGTAGTGACCGTGAAGGAAAATCAGAAAACTGTGGAAGTCGAAAACCTGGGCCCGATCCCGAAGTTCAAGTTCACGCTGGAGTCGCCTGGAGTGACGACGATTGTGGGTCCGAATGGAGTCGGTAAGTCGATCCTGGTGGGGTCATTGGCGGACGTGGCGGCGGGTGAGGGAGGTTTGCCGCTGCGTCATGGGTCGGAGAAAGGTCGGATCGACGGGCTCGGAGTACACGTGGCGATTAACCCCAAGCAGACGCGCTGTGCTGGTGAGTTCGCCGTGGAACACCTTGAAGGGAAGCTGAACCTCGCCTCGCTGGTGGACCCTGGCGTCAAGGATGAGGTGGCGGCGGACAAGCGCCGGATCAAGGCGTTGATCGCCCTGACCGGGGTGGAGGCCGATCGGCACCTGTTCGACACGCGGCCCGAGTTCGACCCGGAAGAGTTCGAGACGATCGTGACTTCCGAGGCCCTCAAGTCGGGGGACCTGATCGACATGGCGGCGAAGATCGCACGGGACTATCAGGCCGAGGCTCGCACGTGGGAAAAGACCGCTGAGAAGGATGAGCAGCAGGCGCAGTCGATTAAGGAGCAGATCGACGCGGTGGATATGACCAAGGAGCACGACCCCGAGAAGCTGCAGGCGGCGTTCTTTGAAGCCCAGGACAAGTATTCCCACTCCGTCCAGCACCAGCAGGTGGCAGCCGAGCGAGTTGAGAAGGCCCAGAAGGCCCGCGAGGAGCTGATTCGCTGGGATGCCCGCAACATCCCTACCAGCGTGGAGGAAGCGAAGAAAGCAGTCACGGAGGCTCAGGGAAAGGTCGATGGCCTCGTGCAGCACAAGCAGGATTTGCTGAAGCAAATGGACGAGATTCAGCATTCGATCGAATTGTGCGATCGTGAGATTGATACGGCTAACTCGGGCGTCAAGCTGGCACGTGAGAGTGCGGAGCTGATCAGCACGCACGCGGAACGACGTGCGGCGTGCCTCAAGGTCATCGCTGACTCGGACAACTACGTGCGCCCGACCGATGAGCAGGTCGCTGAGTACAAGACAGCGTATGACGCGGCGAAACTGGCGATGGAGGATGGCGTGCGTGTGCGTGATGCGCGCATGAAGCAAGCCTCCGTCACCGCGTTTGCGGAGTCGGCGAAGTCGCGGCGCGAGAAAGCGGAAAGGTACCGAAAAGCCGCTGGAATTACGGATTCGGTGCTGTCTGACGCGATTGAATCGAAGTGGGTCAAGATCGTGTCCGAGGGTGTGCACAAGCGTGTGTACGGCTACGTGGAAGCGAAGGACATGTGGGCGCCGTATCACGAGCTGAGTGCTACAGAGAAGTGGCACATCGCGATTGAGATCGGTGTGGAGCGTGTCGGGGATGGCGGTCTGTTGTTCATCCCGCAGGAAGCGTGGGAGGGCGTGGACGTGTGGAACAGGAAGTTCATTGACGATCACGCGAAGGCACGCGGTGTATATATCCTGACCGCCGAAGCAACACGCGACGAAACGCTTGGTAAGGAACTGCAGGCGCACACGTTCGCGTCTTGAAGGATGTTTCAATGCGCACTTATGCCAAAGTTTCACCAGCGTTTTGGACTGGTGAAACGGGAAAATTACTGAGGGAAAAAGGCATGGAAGCGCAGTTGATTGCGGTGTACCTCATGACATGTCCAAGTGCCAATATGATTGGTCTGTACTACCTTCCGTGGCCACTGCTCCTTCATGAAACAGGGATGTCTGATGAAGGGGCTTCGAAGGGGCTTCGAAGGGTATCAGAGGCCCTTTTTGCGTCCTACAACAGGGCTGCAGAGCATGTTTTTGTGCGTGAGATGGCTTCCCACCAGATTGGGGAGCCTCTATCGCCTCGTGACAACCGCATCAAGGGCATCGAAAAAGAATGGCTTTCAATGCGTAAGTCCCCATTCTTTATGGACTTCTATCAACGGTATGCCACGTCATTTTCATTGTCCGACCCGTCAAAAACAGGAAGGGGCTATGAAGCCCCTTCGAAGCCCCTTCGAAGCCAGGATCAGGATCAGGATCAGGAACAGGAACAGGATTTATCTGATCAGATCAGGGAGCCGGAAAAGGCGGAAGCAGAAATCCACAGCACCGCTGCAGCGCTCCAGCAAATCCTCCGGGTTCGTTCTCAGGACCCGATCCTGCGAAAACTCGGTTGGTGCGTGACGACCGGAAAACTCTCGTTGGCGACCGTGATGGGCGCGGCGAATGGAACCAGGATGGTTTCCCCCAGGCCGCAGCGCCCGCTGGCTTACTTCGTGAAGACTCTCAAAAACGAAATCCCCAACTTCGATGACTTGATGAAGCAAGTCCCGAAGCTCTCATAGAAAGAACCGTTACCGTGGCGAAGACGAAGACCAAAGAGACACCGCCTCACACCCACAGTGATTGCGGTGACAACGGAATGACACCTCCCAGCGACCCGACTTCCGAGACGGCGTTGCTGGGAAGCCTGTTGCTCAAGCCCGACATGATCGACGAAGTGATCCCACTCGTGAAGCAGTCGGACTTTTACGATGACGCGAATGGAGTGTTGTTCGAGACGATGCGCGCGATGCACGTGTCAGGAAAACGGATCGACATCGCGCTGTTGATCTCCAAGCTGAAACGGAGTCAGCAGTTTGAGTTTGTCGGCGGCATCACACGACTGACGCAGATCACCCAGAGCGTTCCGAACGCGGCGCATTCCGTGTATTACGCTCAAACTGTGCGGGATTTGGCTGTGCGGAGGAAACTCATCTACGCCAGTGTGGAGATTGCGAGCATCGCTCACGACGATTCGGACGAGTGCGACAAGATGCTCGCGAAGGCCGAGCGATTGATCATGGATGTGGGGTCGGAGCACGTGACGACGGAGAAGTGCGTGCAGATTCGCGACGTGGTGCGCGAGTCACTTGAATCGATCGAGAAGCGACAGAAAGACGGTCGCGTTGCGGGCGTGCTGACAGGATTCTCGGCGCTCGATGAGACGCTTGGTGGTTTGCTCCCAGGCCAGTTGATCATCGTGGCAGGACGCACGTCGATGGGCAAGACATCGTTGGCCGTGAACATCGCGACGAACGTGGCGCGCATCAATGTTCCGGTGCTGATCGTGTCTCTCGAAATGACACGCATGGAGATCACCGAACGTATCATGTGTGCCACGGCGGAAGTGAGTTCTTATAAAGTTCGCAATGGTACTTTCAATGCAGATGAACGTCGCAAACTGGTCAGCGTCTCGGCGGCGATCTCGCAGTTGCCTTTGTGGATCGACGATGCGCCGACGCGCGGCGTTGCGGAGATCGGCGCGCTGGCTCGCAGGCTGAAACGGCGCGGCGGTTTGGGGCTCGTTGTCGTGGATTATTTGCAGATCGTTTCGCCTGACACAAACAACGGCAGAACCCCCCGACAGGAGCAGGTTGCGAAGATCTCGGCGGGCCTGAAAGCCTTGTCCCGCGAATTGGGGGTTCCGGTGGTCTGTTTGGCCCAACTAAACCGCCAACCAGACAGCACGGCAGACAGGAAGCCCCGTTTAAGCCACCTGCGCGAGTCAGGATCGATCGAACAGGATGCCGACGTGGTTTTGTTCGTCCACCGCGATGCGTACTACCTGAGCAATCCTGGTGCGTCTGGTGAAATGCCAGATCCGAAGTCGGCTTTGATCATCGTGGCCAAGCAAAGGAACGGCCCAACCAAGGAATGCCCCGTCATTTGGGAGGGGGAGTATACGACCTTCCGAGATGACGGTGCCAATAGCGCTCAAACGACCATCGCGTTCGATTAACCGTGGGGGTGACTGAAGTGGAAACGAGATACGCGAGATTGACCGAGCTGCGAAAGGTCGCGCGGTACATGCGCGATCGGCAGTGCAACGTGTTGTCAACGACCTGCAGCGTCATCGCGTTCGTGCGACACGAAGGCAAAGTGTTGCTGACATTAAACGATGATGGCGAGATTGTTGGATTATGCGCGTTTGTGCATATCGAACGAACTGATGGACTGTTTGGCTGGGAAAACTTTCTGTTGGTGCAAGCAATCGTTGTCAGTGACCACACGGATGCTCCCATGACAGACAGCATGCGACTCGCGTTGCACGCCGTTCTTTCCGTGAAGAAGGCGACGTACGCGACGACCGCTGTGATGGCTGGAGTGCATCGCGACTGTGAGGGCATGATGCTCGCGCTGGGATTCCTTTGTGAGGACTGTGGCGGCGCGACACACTGCTACGTGATGCGCAACGATGCGAATCACACCGGCGCCGTAATCATTGAGCGCATTATGAGCGGCTGCGAAGAAACGCTGGTGGAGGTGTGATCGTGACGTTTCCGATTCGATTCATCGTGTATGGACACTCGCAAACGGCCGGAAGCAAGACCGCGTTTGCGGTTCGGCGCAAGGATGGCAGTTACGTCACACGAGAGAACGGCGCGCCAGTCGTGTCGGTGGTCGACTCGAATAGGAAGGTGGCATCATGGAAGCAAGAGGTACGCAAGGCTGCCAGCGATGCGTACAAAGGTGAATTGCTCACGTGTGCTGTGTCAGTCCGCATTTGCTTTGTGATCGCACGTCCGAAAGGGCACTACCGTACGGGCAAACATTCGCACTTACTGCGGGATAACGCCCCACCGCATCACGTGATCAAACCAGACGTGCTGAAACTCACGCGCGCGGTCGAGGATGCGCTTACTGGAATCATTTATAGAGATGACTGCGCTACCGTGCGCCTGGAAGTGGAAAAGACTTATGGCCACCCTGAATGCTGCATCGTCACAATCCAACCAGCGTCAGCAGAAGAAAGCGACGTACCACAAGCCGCCAGACTGGATGAACGCACGGAAGCACTGCGACCAATGCACGCACACGTGGGAGACCAAGGAGGGGGAATGCCCTCAGTGCGGCTGCCGGGACTTCGCACTTTACATGCCGACTCAGGAGGAGATTCGGGTGGCGACACTCGCGATCCAAGCGAAGTGGAGCGACGAGGAACGCCAGAAGCGGTCTCGGTGGGCGATCACGGAGGAACCCGCGCCAGCGATGGCGACGGTACGAGGGTGGCACAACCATAAGGTCGTTCGTATCGACGTGGGACCCGCATGAATACAGCACAGCGATTGATCACGACGGTCACGCTGCAGGGACGCGAGTATGACATCATTCGCTTGGAGGGACCCGTCGACCGGGTGGCAATCTATGAAGGCAGGATGTTTGTCGAGAACGCGACGGCGATTGAATCCGCCCTGGCGCTCGAACTGGAGGCGACACGGCAGTCGCTCGTGAAAGCAAGGTGCGGTCGTCCTGGACAGGATTGTATGTCCTGTCCCGATCTCACCTGTCCTGGAGTGTTTGGAGTTTGATCCGATGGCGAAGAAGAAAACCGCGAAGCCAGCCAAATCCACGAAGACAGCCGCGAAGGCGGCGCCCCCGAAGGCAACGAAAGGGAAGTGCAAGTAACAGGCTGACGCGGACGGAGCATGGACGTGTGAGGTGTGGTATCCATACCCGGCCAGCCCACGGACGACCCCCGCTGGCCGGTCTTTGTCTTCCATCTAGGCACCCATTACGACAGGCTGTGAACCATTATGACATGCGACGAAACAGTCGAGCTACCAACCGCTGACATTGACCGCGAGACGGCCGAGTGCACGGAGCCACCCAATCAGGGTGAGCCGACGCAGGACGACGCGAAGCTCGTGCAACAGCGCATCCCTGGCACTTATGATCCGCCCAACCCTGTGGTGCAGGAAGCCGCGCAGGGATACGTCGAGCTGCTCACCACACGGATGAAGACCCAAGAGGCGGAAAACGTCGCGCGCACGAACCTCCTCGCGGTGATGCACGACCACAGCATTTCTGAGTGCGAGGTCGAAGGGTACACGGTGACGCTCAAGAGTGAGAACAAAGAGAAGATCGTCATCAAGAAGCGCGCGGACAAAGAGACGGTCGTGGAATCGGAGTGAAGCACGTGTCGAAACCATGCGCCGACGAACACGTGTCGGCGCTTCACCGGGAGGGTGAAATGAGCAAAGCAGGAACCTGCAAACACTTCACTGGGATTCAGAACAAGGTGTGCAAAGCGGGAGTGGACTACGAGACGGTCAAGCCGCTGCCGTGTATCACCACATTCCGCAAGGGTGACTGCACCTGCGATAAGTACGAGGAACCGTCACAGGCCGAGATCGACGAGTGGCCGGCTTTTCTGGACGAGCGGATGGAGATGCACCGGAAGGTTGGCCCTGTAATCGTCGCGATCAAGCGTGAGCACAAAGGTAAGTCCTGGAAAGGCGTTGTCGAGTGTCCGTGCTGCGGTGGAAGGTTGCATGTGTCGCATGCCGGGTACAACGGACACGTCCACGGCCAGTGCGAGACAGAAGACTGTTTGAGTTGGATGGAGTGACCAATGGCTAAGCCCAAGCAAGACGACCGGTGCAAGGCCTGCATCCAGGCCGAGGTTGACATCGAGGAGCTGGAGGAAAAGCTCGACTCGGTGACAAAGGAACGAGACGCATTACTTGCTTGTCGACACGGCGACCAGCTGTGCTTCGAGTGTCCTGATACGCAGTGCTGCGACAATCAGAAAGAGAAGGAACCAACCGATGGAACAACCTGAAGGACTCCAGCAGGAACTGCTGAAGATGAACCGCGAGGCCAGGACCTGGGTACTCGATATCGTGAACCAGATTGCGAATGCACGGGCGGCTCATGAAGACCTTGAAAATGGCACGATCGTTCGCGTTGCTGACTTGGAGCAACAGCTTCACGCCGCAGGCGACGGCGACACATGGAGGGAGGCGTGCAAGCGGGTGGAGGCGGAACTGTCAACTGTTGCTGGACAGTTGGAGGAGGCGCGGGCGGCTCTGGCGGAGTTACGGAAACAACTGCCACGAATTTTGGACGCTCCGAGAAATGACGAAGCCGACCGCGTGTGGATGGCGTGGTCGCTGAGGCTCAAGGCTGTGAAGGCGGGAGGTGGGGAATGAGTGAGTGTCCATGTCAGTATCAGTCTGGACCAGATTGCGCGAAGGCTATCGACATCATTACTGAGCTTCGCCAGCAGCTCGCGGAGGCGACGAAAGACGCCAATTTGTTTAAGGAGGGGTTAAAAGACGCCTGGGACGACCACGAGCGCGACCATGAGGTTATGGTGAATAGCGCCATGCAAATTACGGACCTTGCGAATGCTATCGAAGAGGAACTCATAACCACACGCCAGCAGCTCGCGGAGGCCCGGGCGTTGCTGCGTGAGATGAAACAGAAACACGAACCGGAGCGGGGGTACTGCGAGCACAGTGTCCATGAAAGCGAGTGGTGCCTACCGTGTAGTCTGTCGCATAAGGAAGCCGTGATGCGTTGGCCTATCGACTGCTGTTCATGCGGCTGTCCAACCTCGCTGCAAGAGTGTGCGTTCCGAACAAATATGTGCGACTGCGAGCTTGGTGAGCCCTGCAAGCACGGAGTCTGTATCGAATGTCGAAACGGAGGTGACGATTGGAAAAGGATCACATTATGAGCCACTACAGATGCAAGGTATGCGGTGTAACGAGGAGTGAAACACCGTTCTGCCACGGGCCGATGGCAGACGAAAACGAAGACGTTATTAGGAATCTCCGCCAAAAACTTGAGCAAGCGGCAGAATGCAACGCGGGCATCTGCCGGACATTGGCTGATAGCGGAGCGAAGCGTACAGACTTGAAAACACAGCTCGCTGAGGCGCGGGCGGCTCTGGCTCGCTCCGATGATTGGCTCACGACAATTGAGGAACTGGAGTCACAGCTCGCGGAGGCGCGGGCGTTACTGCGGTACGCGGTGTCTAACACCCGCATCAACAACACCCGTGACGGCAGACAGTATTTCCTGCTGTCGGTTACAGAAGGTTGGTACGACAAGGCCGCAGAGGCGGGAGGGGAATGAAATGGATCTAAAGAGTCATGTTTCTGAGGCGTGGGTGCGAGATATTCGCAAGTGGCTGGAAGCACAGCCCGGAGCAACGGAGTTCGATGGCAGCCCGCTGGACGGTGTGCAACGTGTGATGCAATACAAGGACACGCGGATTGTCGAATTGGAGCAGCAGCTCGCTGATGTGCTGACTGTCCCTGTGCATGTCATCTTTGACGGCCCACCAAGCCATGAAAGTGGACGGTTCGTCGAAGTCGAAACACCTGAAGGCAAGAGCGTGCGATTAGGTAAGTGGATAAACCGAGGTGACGGATACTGGGCATTGGTGTTCAATGTGACAATCGACCAAACCACTGGATACGAATCAGCGAATGAAGGGCTCGAGTCATGATCCCTAGACAACATGTCAACCCAAACGGTCTGCATCAGCGATATCGCATCCAGCACGCCGATGGTTCGCCGGTAGACCACCTGGCAGCGTATTTCGTTTTACGGCTGGACAGTTTCTCCAACGACGGGTTGCATGTGGCAGCCTGCCGTGCGGCAGCAATCGCCTACGCGGACTATGTGCAGAGTGGTAGCGCACCGCACCTGGCACAAATCGGGAAAGACCTGCGTACGTTGGTTGAGAATCTTGAAGGGTAGGTTCGTCGAGATGGACGGTAACAAGTTGACTGTGCATCAGCAGAACGTTCTTAAGTTATGCGCTAGATCACCAGTCGATGCGCAGGGGTTCTCTAAATGCGCACCGTTAATCTACGAGCAATTAGTGTCACGTATGCCTGCTGGACTAATCGACCACGAGATGGTTGATGACGAGCATCGTATTCGACTCACGGACGAAGCCAAAGTGATACTGAAGTACCTTTTGTGACATCAGAGAATTGGAGGAGATCTTAGAGGTTAAGGAAGGAAAGTAGTATGGGCTACCGACGAGGCTACGACTGCGACATCTGCGACACCCCAGGCGAGAAACAAGAACAGTTCATCGGACTGTCTGTTCGCAAGGGAACGTGCGGAGAGGTTCGTGAGTTCGCAGTCGACGAATCCGACTTTCACGTGTGCATGCGTTGTGCCACGATCATTTACGAGATCACCAGAAAAAGGCTGTCAAAAACATGAGGTTCATTAAAAGGATCGAAGCGCGGACCAACGCCACACTCGGCAATGTGGACTCGGGCGTGGAGATGGCGAAGGATCTGATCGCCGACTGCAAGGATGGCGTCGGTGTCACGATCAGGCCACGGAAGGGATTCAGTAAGTTCGCCAACAGGCTGGCCGTTTCGGTAGCGGCCTACCTTGGCGAATACGTGCTCTACGCGGTGAAATGTTTGAACCCAATTGGTGGCGGCACGAACATTCCTCCCACCATCGACCTGACGTGGATGGAGGAAACAGACATCCCCCTCACCGTCACGCTGGACCCCGAGGTGGACGCCAAATGACGCCTGAACCCTGCTGCTTCTGCGGTAAGCCGCGCGACTCCTACTTCGGTATCCTCTGCGACGAATGCCGTGAGAAGGCGGTGCAGAGGATACGCAATATCGAGAACGCAAGGAAGCCACGCGACAGCGACAAAGACGAGGAGTCTGGCGGCACTTGACGAGACGCAACAAAAAAGCCCGCTTGGACCGCACTCGGAGGTGGAGACTCTCGTGTCCTTCCAAGTACGTCACCGGGTCACTACTCCGGCTACCCAAGCGGGCTCAACGCTCACCATTCTAGCGGCATCAGAGCTTCTTGCGAATAGGTTCCAACGTCACGATCCGCGCCCCCGTCACATCGAACCCATCGCGAATCACGAAGTCCTGAGGACCCCTCTCACCCACTACCCCGCCGCACGTGCAGTTAGAGACGCCACACAGCGCGTTGCGGCACAAGCGAATCTGGTCCCGCGACAACGCCTTGTAGTACCGCGTCCGAAACGTGTAGCTCGTGTTGTGGAAGTTGTTCTTCACCACGAAATCACACGTGAGACGAGGTTTCGGTTTGTACTTACGCTTGCGCTTGGCTTGTGCCATCCAGTCATTCTCCTTGAACAGTGACAGAAAACAGGTCCGTCTGGCGGTCCCTAAGTAACGCGAGCAGCCAGCACGCCCCGAGCACGTGCTGGTTCGCTCGGACTACTCACACTTCGCCCACATTGTGGAACGGCATGACCACGTAGGACGTGGGGTCCCCGTTGTTCTCGGCGCAGTCATCCTCGCACCACTGGTCTGCATAGTCACAGTCATCAAAAGGTCCATACACTTCTTCATCCAACACCACACACCAACGATTGTTGCTCATGCCAAGTCTCCTCGTGTTAATTGCTTAGGGGTACTCATCAGCTCACGCATTCGCAGGTGCGCACAGTACATGCGCAGCTCCGACAACTCGCGTGCGATCTCGTCGTCACGCTTACGCTCGGCCCGGCCAAACGGGAAGTCCCGCTTGAACAAGGCAATCGTCTGGCCCACCTCTCGGCCAAACCCTGGCGGCACGTGTCCGTCCGCCAACTGCTCAGCCTCCTCGGGCCAGTTGTGCTTACGCGCAATGCTAGCGGCGCGGCGGCACATCGTGTCGTATGACATCATCAGTGCTCCACTCAAAGCGGTAGTCCACTTCGTCTATCGTCGTACTGGCGCACAGCGTCGTTCGCCCATGAATGCACCCAGCACAACACAACAGGCAGGCCAGTAGGATCAGGCAACGTCGCATGGTGCGTCCTCCGTCGCCTTCTCAATAGCAGCACGCAAGATGCGACATATTGAAGCGGCCTCATTGTCGCATCGCTCAAACAACTCAACGCGCCTGACCACCTCTTGTGCTGCCTCCAATAGACAACGTGAAGCGGCAATCAGTCTGCCATTGTCAATGCACCGATCACGCCATGCACGCATGTACTCTCGTACGTCATCGCTGACATTTCCTGCAGACGCACGGCTTTCTGCAAAACACTGCGGAGTCGTGCAGATCGTCTCCGCAAGTCCCGATGCGAAATCAACGGCAGTCACAACTCCGTACCGATCGCAAGACCATTTTCCATTTGTGATACTCATGGTTCCACCCCTGTTGCCTTGGCGATGGCTTGGCGGATGCGGACGTACCAACAACCCGGCACGTCACATTCGGTCTGGTTGGAATCCTTTCGCCGCGTTCCGCATTCGTCGCAGCGCTCACCGTCTGAGTAGTCGCTGTGACAGTCGGGGTGATGGTTGGGTAGGATGTCTAGCACAATCGACAGCAGGTCTGGCGCTGCGGAGATCAGTGTCTGATTCGCTTGCGTTTCCTCAGGACTGACTGAGCTGAGCATTTCACAGATTGTCTCTGGCGCTCCCTCTCCGAGGAACTCGCGTTCAGGCTTGAGCACCTTTACAGCGTGCCCATCGACGTACCAGGGGCCGGGTGAATGTGACATAACAGTCTCCTTAGTGAGAGTAGAAACACGTAACCCGATAGCCTGCCTCAGTCGCCTGTCGTCCCATGCCGTATTGGCTGGTTGTCATCGGCGCACTGAGGCAGGTTCATCGGAACACGTGCGAACTACACAACCATCTCCACGCAGCCATACAACGCCAGACTGATCTCATGCACCATCTCGGACACTACGTCAGCCACCTTGAAGTGAATCACTTCGCAATCATCGGTGCCAGCGTTGATGATCGTCGTGCATTCCTTGGCGTCTGGTAGCAACATGAAGCGCTCACGCACGATCATCTCACACACACGCTTCACGTAGTCCATCCACTGAGCTGGTAATAGGCCAAAGCGGATCAGGACGATATTGTCTGGGTCATCCTTCTCCATCATCACTACCAGCCCCCTGGCAATCTTCGTAGCGTCCATCTCGATCCGACACTTGTTCATCTCGCAGCCCATGTGAATCTCCTTGCAGTGAGTAGAAACGAACACCAACACCCCGCCAGCCACAAGCACTGGCGGGTAGCAGGGGCCCGGCTCAGGGTGTTTCTGGAGTCCATTCGCCGCATGTGTGAAACTCAATCGTAACGGGGAACAAAGTGGAGTGTTGTATAGCAGAGTCTGTTAGGTACCCCATCTGTTTGAAATACTTATCAGCCAATGTGACGACTATCGTAGGTGGATACCGCTGGCACATGCCAAGGTCTCCTTCCATGTCTTCTATATTCCAGTGACGGCACGTAAAGCATGTGCGTTCCTTTTCGCTCATAGGAATACCTCCTTAGTAAAGTTTGACACTCTCAATCCACGCGGGAGGCACGAAGAACTTGGCGTACTCCGAAACACGTGTAATCGCCGCCACTACAGGCATCGGCACACGCTCTTTAGGCCACCCTGTCTCGCCATCCGTTACCACTACAATCAGCTCTGGACGCTCGGCAGGCTTCTTACTGGCGGCAGCTTCGATCAGACACGCCATGTCCGTACCGCCGCCCCCGATAAGCTGAATGTTGCGAGGGTTGAACACTTGGTCATCCCACTGTGCGTAATCGTCACCCGCCATAACACGCACACCATCCTGCAGGCGCAGAGCGTTGATGCACTTACTGACCAGACCAACACCGAGTCGCATCTCACGTGACGACATGCTGCCTGACGTGTCGATGATGACCAGAATACGCGGCACAGGCTGAAAGCTGCGCGGACGCAGCGTGCCACCCAACGAGGGACGGCGCGCTGGGCGACGATACGTGAACTTGCCGCACCCACTGGTAAGCTGGCCCAGTCGCTTCGCAAGCGTCTTCTGCAACAGCCTGCGCGGGTCCAGCTTGGGCTCCTCGTAGTGCTCGACCATCTCACGCCACATGCCAGCCCCACTGCCCTTGCCACTGGCAGCCACGCGATCGGCAGCGTTACGCAAGAGAATCTCTTGCTTCCACTGCTCCACGGCTGGCGGCGTGTCAGTCTGACCGGACGCATCTGACTCAGGTGGCGGTAACTCCCACTCACGAGCCTGACCGTCAGCGCACGAGCCACCCGCTACCTGCGATTGCAGTTCGGACGGTTCGCCATCGTCTCCAGGCTGTCCGCCAGATCGTCCGCCATCGCCGTCACAGCCTGCGCTGTCAACGTCATCCTCCTGTCCAGGCTGTGAATCAGATCCTCCGTCAGCGTCTGTTTCTCCTTCGCCTCCGTCCTGATCTCCCTCACCACCTGATTCAGACTGATCATCTGACTGATCACCGTCTTCATCTGACGCTTGAGAATCTCCAGCTCCATCTCCATCGTCAGGCTCTTGGCTGTCGTCACCATCGCTGTCTCCGTTCGAGTCTTGGTTCTGCTGTTCGTCATCCTCAGCCTGGCCCTGAGCCTGCTGACGCTCCTGCTCACGCTTGTCTCGGATCAGCCTGAAATACTGCTCTGTAGACAGGTTCTCAGCGAAGCCTGCCCGCTCAGCCGTGACAGCCGTCTCAGGCACAGGCATGCCAGCGGCCTTAATCAGGGCCCACACCGCCATGTCGCAGGCACAGTTCCAATCAAACCACGCCTGCCTGTCGTCTGGCGCCACGTACCTCTTGGCACGCACATGGTGCCTTCCCAGCAGGTGCGCCGTCTCATGCAGAACGGACGAGATCCGTGCCGCCACAGTGCGTTCATGCAGCGCCACAGGGTCGAAGTACAGCCGCCAATACTGGTCGACCGCAATGGACATTCCAGCTTGTGCCAGCAAGCCCGGTGTCTCGACTGGCACCATACTGAGAATCACGTGTGACGCTTCCGGCCACACTCGACACGCTGCTAAACGTGCCTCCGATAGCTCGATCGGTACTTTGAGCTTTACCATTGTCAGAGCCTCCGAGTGAGTGAAGAAACAAACCGAGTCTCAGCCTGTCAGGGGTACAGGCTGAGTGTCGGACTGTCGCTCAGAGCAGTTTTGTAACCTGCTTTACTGCGAACTCCACAGCAGCGGACTTGGCTTCCTCCTTAGTCAACCCGCTTGACAACGTAAACGACGCTGATTCATCCCAGTCGTACACTCCACCTATGTATACCTCCACGTCGTATGCTGGCTCATCCTTGTCATCCATCCAGTCCGCAATACGAATAACGAGATCACGCTTGCGGCAGTCAACGCTCTTAACCTCGTGACGCGGCCAGTGATGTTCATTGCTTGATTGCTTAATGCGTTTCATTGCTTGTGTGCCTCATTCAGAATCAGGTTCTGCAGTTCCTGCCACGACCCATTGCGTGAGCGAGGCATGTAGTCACGCGGCTTGGCTTTCATGTAGCCACCGTAAACCGCCGCCGCCGTCTCCATGCTCTGACTGGCCGCACGCTCCAACACATCGCACGCAGCCTCCCAACGCTGTGGCGTCTGCTCTGCCTGAACTCGGCCACACACACCCACCAGAATCGCACGGCTCAGGTCAAACCGCGTGATATCCAGCTTCAGCGTGTGAGGCATCGCCAGCAACTGCTCGAAGTCTGGCAGCCCACGGTGCGTCAAATGCACCATGAACTTACGCATCGCAGCTTCCCCCACACAGCCTGACACAAGCTGCGCCTTCACATCGTTGCCAGCCCCCACCGCGTCACAGGCAGCCATCAGGATGCCAACATGCGTCCAGCTTCGATCAGACGGCCAAGGATTGCACGCAAGGTTGATATCCTTGGGGAATGCCTCATCGCCAAACAGCTCCGTGTTGTCATCCTCGAAGTCACACATAACTTGGCCCCAAGCAGGGCCCAGCGTGTCGAGGAAGTCCAGCGGCACGATCGGCACACTGGGAGCAGGGTAATTGCGGAACCCGTTCAACCAGCCGTGACGACGCTCGCTAATCAGACGCTCCCAAGGCAGGATGCACATACGGTTGACGACTGGCGGCGCCAACTCACGCCCTGCAGTGCTCATCTCAACAGGGTTCATGGCTGCCAACACCCAAGCACTGGGAGGCGGGCTGTTAATCCACTCCTGCGCAGAACCAAGCGTGTCGTCTCCAGCCTGATTGAACTCATCAAGCATGGCAACGCTCTGAGTGTGCATCGCACTCAATAGGTCCTCGTTTAGCAGGTAACGGCACCCACGGTACACCTTGCCATCAATCTCAATGTCATCGGGTGACGGAACACCCTTGATATCCTCAGGCATCATCTGCCTGAGAATCATCTGGATGAACCGGCGACCACTGGCGGCAGCCAAGGCTCGCCCCCACGCCGTCTTAGCCTGTCCCGGCGCGCCCACCACGCAAGGCACAGGCCCACCAAACGGCGTTGTCTGCAGCGCAATCGCTGCACCCCAATTTGTGTAACGCATCTTCAGTCTCCTCAGTGAAGGAAAACAAACCAAACAGACACGAGTAGCACTGCCTGCCATGCACCCACAAGGCACACAGCAGGCAGCGTTCACTCGGGCCAGTTTAGGCAAACGTCTCGTCAAACACCGTCTCAGACTCCTGAATGCCAATGACAGCAGCCGCACACTTGTCTGCCATGTCCAACACAGCGTGCACACTCACCAACGTGTCGTTCAGAATGCCCTCATACTGCCGACACTTGGTGCGCAGCTCCTGACTGCGCGTCTTACGTCGCTCAATCACCTCCTCCTTGAGATCACCCTTGGCCAGCTCGTCAGCTACCTCAGCGCCCTCCTTGAGCAACTCGGCCGTGATACCATCACGAATCGCACGTGCAGCCAGATCGTCCATCACGACACGCATCCGGCTCACACGTGTCTGGCTGCATGACTCATAGGCATCAATCACGTCGGACCACGTGTCAACCACATCCTCAGGCAGGTAATAGTTCCCACCCCCACCCAGCCGCACACACGTGCCATGCAGATGCTTCGTTAGCTCCACCAATGAGCGGCCCACACTGGCGCCTGTCGACTGCGAGCGGTACGAATCAAACCGCTCTTGCAGGTCCCACACAGTCCATCCCGACAGCCACCCATCAATCACACTCAGGCCACCCGTCACCTTATCCACCTTGACAGCCACTTCGCACCGATACCCATTACCTGCCTTGCGCCGCGTAACCTCGACCAGTTCGAATCCATCATCAGAGGCAGACAGACGGGCCTTCACCTCGTACTTACGCTTCTCATCCTCCCCAGTGTTGGAGCTACTCACCTGACCAGCGTTTAGCTTGGCAAGCACAGCACCGTAGTCACTCAGTGCATGCTTCAAAGCAGCCTCCAACGTCTCCGCATTGGGTGCGTAATCACCCAACCCAATTGCCTCCAACGCAGCTCGCAGCGTGGCAGCGTCCGCAGACTTCGGCTCCCACCACACAATGCAGCCTGACACCATCGCATTGGTTGTCGTAACGTCCATAACTAAGCCTCCGAGTGAAGTTGATGAAACAGCAAACAGGCCCAGCCATCACACGTGCAATGACTGGTAAGGTTGGCTGTCAATCACGCATTACGGTGAGGGTAAAGCAAAGCCTCCACCATGTTGGCCCACTTAATGTGCGTGATAGCCTCAGGCACGAAACCACCACGCGCAATCCATTCCCTGAGGTTCTCAGCGTGGTGACTAGCATCACCGTACTGACCATTCGCAATTGCATCTCGTAGTTCGTTCCAACACGCTACTGGGTCCATGCTTGTCTCCTTGCCGTCTGGCGGCACTCAGTGATTGACCGACCTACCTGCCTGCCCACGCTGACAGCCAGGACCACGTAGCCCTGACTGTCAGCCAAGACAGACTCACACTTCGTTCTCCCTCTCAAACAGGCACCACTCATATGCCTGCTCAAGCTCATCACACTGCAGGCTGACCTGCTGCAGCTTCCAACGAGGACAGCCAAACTCAATCAGCCTGCCCAACCACTCCACGTGATAGGCAAGCAACTGTCTGATCTCTGCCATGACTAAAACTCCTGTCTGGCGGCACTCACGTAATAGGAAATCTCTCTACCCATGCTAGGTAATCACCAAACCCCACTAGGCAACTAGGGTTGCCGGTCGACCATCGGCCAAACACGTGTCCGGACGTTGTCGGAATCATCCGGCGTGAGTCGTCCAGGCGGTCAGTGCATCGCGTTTGCGACTCACGACGAGTCGGAACACGTGAAAACGATCAGGACGCGTCTGGAGACGACTGGAGGCCCTTCCGGTCGATTCTGCCCGATGGTCGAGTCACGACGAATCGGTCGACCGGCCGGACCATCGGCGCGCACCTGGGACAAACCCAGGACGACGCGAACGGCGCGGAGGGGTGATTGCTACCGGGTTTTCAAAGATCCAACCAAGCGCCACGTATGGCAATTGGCAGGGGCTTTGAGCGGCCAAGAACGGGAAGAGGGGCCCCGATTTGAGTGGGACCCCTCGCGATGACGTCGTGTGGGGGTGGACTACTCGGCCGCAGCTAGCGACAGGGATACCGCCACAGCGTCGCCCCGTACGACTACGTGAACATGCTTCCCATTGCGGGCATCCTGTAGCCACACCTTGTCAGACTCGGATTCATAGTCGTCCGTTGCGAACGTACCGACAGGGTGGCTAGCCACCCACTTGCCGACGGGGCTCTTGTCGAAGGCGGGCCCCTCCACTCCGAGAACGGCCGCAGCGTACCTCCGCAACTGGGGGAGGTACAAACTAACCGGGTATCGTGCATTCAGCCCGTACACCGATATCAGGCCACGTTTGGATACTTTCCAGGTGATAGTTCCCCCACCCGACGATTGCTTGACGGCGGCAACTGCCGTAGCAACTGCCATAGCAACTGCCATAGCCGTCTGGGCGGAAATGACCGCCGACATAGTGGCTTCGTCAAACACCTTGCCGAAGGTCATGTACACCTCGGGCGCCTCCAGTCGCGTATCAGTCGCCCATGTGACTACCGAGTCCAGATCGGTCTGGCCGTTGTCCAAGAACTTGCGTACGTCGGCCGCAGTGTGCTGAGCGGATAGAACCTGACGGGTGGCGGGGGCAGTTGTGGTGGCGTTAGCCATAATGAGAGACTCCCAGTGTGAGAAAGGCGTGTCGGTCGAGCCGCTCGAAACATTCGAGGCGTTCCTCGCCGACGTGAACCATCATCGGCCGTCGGGTCTTTCCGAAACAATGCGGGTTTCCGCACCGAACCATCGGAATCGATCTGAACCGCAACGGCCGCAACGAGTTACACGATTTCCAGGAAAAACGGTCGAATCGGGTCGACCTACTGGACACCTTGGAACGGCCACTTCCGAGAATCGACCGAACCCCTTGAAGGATAACGGCTTAGCATCGATATCGGAATGTCTCGACAAAAGTCAAGGGGTCGCGCGGACTGACCGCGCAATCTGTGGCACCAGTGCAGGTGGTAGTACGACACCCGACACCGCAGCGTACTACCTACCCCAGTGTGGTACACTAGCCACCCTACCTAGCTACAAATCTCCCCCTATGGCAGGGTAAAAGGGGTCATTCTTGCCGCTTTTAGTGGGGTTTTAGGGCCTCACGAATCAACCGATCCGTACGCGTTGACGTAAACTGTTGTGGTGTATGGGGTTGCGTCCGATGCCTAACAGCATGGCGGGGGTAGTCCCCTCCGCCAACGCGATCTTGAGTTACCTTCCTCACCGGGAATTTTCCTATTTTACCACCTAAGCCAGTTCGCGACTGCACTATCCAAGTGCTGTTGTCTTGGGCGGGGTGTCGCGGTGAGGTGTGATCGCGGTTTCTCGGGGTATTTCCAGGGTTTCTCGCGGTTTCCCGATGTGCCCTCGGCGGGAGTTGCTCGGACGGTTGCTGGCGCTCGAGGTGTTGGGCGGCGCTCCGTTGGTGCACGTGTTTGTCGCGATGGGGTCCGAGTCTTTGGGAGGGGTCGGGCTTGGTCGGCACTGGGCGGCCGGTGGGAGTTGCTCGGTCGCTGCTCGGTCTTTGTTGGAGGGCGTATTGAGCTGCGCGCTAAGAAGGGGGGACGGTGGGATCGCTTCGCTAGGAGGCACCCTCCCCAAACCCCTCCCACAGGACCCACTCGTCAGGAGTCCTGTGGGAAGACTGAAATTCCCCTATCCGCCCCGGAGTTCGCGATTGTGATTCACAGGAGCGGTTCGTGCCGTTTTGGGTGGCTACCGAATTTCATGCAGTTTTGTTGGTTGTAGCGGGGGCTTCATCCCCTCCCATGCACCGGGCTGCACCGGCTTGCCCATCAGGGGGCTATGTCAGACGTTTGAGATACGCAACGAGTGTTTGGAGTTTCCAGTCGCTGTCGGAGACGTTTTGCTTGGACAGCCACTGCAGGTAGGAGGGGTCCTTGTGCTGGATGGCTTCGACGGTTTGACCGCGATACTTGCCGAACCAGAGCTTGGTGGATGGTGACTGCAGACGTTTGATGGCGAAGTGGTTGCGGGCGCGGAGTTCGCGTGATGTTTTGCGATCGAGGACCGTCACCTTCCAGGCGGCTTCGTTCAATCGTGCGTTGGCCCACGTGTCTTTCGGCATGACACCACGCTTTAGGAGAAAGGCTTGCGACTGGCCTTGGTTCGGCAGACAGAGTCTGTTTGGAAAGCGTCCAGCGTGGGGCGGTTGAGAAGACCGCAGGAGAACTCAGCCCTGAGGGCGGCGGCACTAACTGGCTGGCCAGTGTGCTGAGGTTGAATTTAGCACGTGTTGTCGCTCGTGCAACATCCTGGCGGGCGGAAAAGTATTCGCACGTGTCGTAAGTCGTTGCGGCCGTAGGGGAAGAATAATTTTTGGAATAATTTATGCCGCTTTATTAAGGCATCGGGGGGGTGGGTTGGGGAATGTCGGAACTTGACGACATTCTTGGTGATGTGGTAGGTTGCTGCCTTAATGAGGGACGGGACTGGTGGGTCCCTGAGGTCTTGGGCGCGTGACGGGGGTGGTGAATCATGTGCCGCCGTCACGCGTTTTTCTTTTGAGCCGCCTTGTGACGGAGGGTGATCATCGTGCTGGCCAGCGTGGTGATCCAACGCGACCGGGTCGCATGCTGTCTATTGGATTCCTTTCACCAGTGTGCGATCAGGTCGGCCCTCTTGTGACAAGTGAGTGTCAGTGTCATGAGGAGGGAGACTCAGCGAGTGAGCCTGCACAAGTCGCAATCATCGAATGAGACACGCATTCTGTCGCACTCGCAGTTCTGTGAGGATCTCGCGATGACGTTCGATGTCCTCTCGCGTTGTGATATGGAAGGCGTTGGTTTTGATTGGTCGCATGCGTGCGTGTTCGCGGTGGAGTTGTTGAGGCAGATTGAGTCGGAGCTGCGTGTGCGGTATGGACGGCGCGCGGCTCTGAGTGTGCTGATACCCTTAGTGACGCGCGTGAAGGCGGGTGGTGTAGCGACGTTCGGCACCACTGCCACTGTAAAGCCGAAGTGGAGGCACGATCATCCGCGTGCGAGGGCGCCTCCGGTGTGCGTGTGACTAGATGCCCAGAACCTTATGTGCCGCGCCGCTCTGGGATGACATGGGCGGCGCGGTTTTTTGGTAGGGGAGTGGTGAGACGATGAATACTTGTGAGACGTGTCGTCATTGGATGGATCACATGGGGTGTATCGATCGCGACTTTCGCGTGTGCGTGTTGCTCAATGGAAGGCGGCACACGCGCGAGCCCAAGGTGGCGTTCGAAACGAAGTACCCACTGTTGACGCACCAGTCGTTTGGGTGCACGGAGTGGGAAGGAAACGACAAGCAATGAGCGCAGTAGGCAGCCGGTTTGTATTGCGAGCGGAGTTGGAGGCAGGGACCAGCAAGTTGGTCATCGTGCTGAACGACACGCACCTGCAGGTCATGTCGTCCGACGTGATGACGGTGGAGGCCGGAATGAAGTCCGCCGACTTTCTCCGTGAGTACAACCAGCGTGTGTCGAAGATGATTAGCGGTTTGTTCGAGCGTATCGAGGACAGTTCGCACTGAAGGGACGAACGAGTAATGAGCGAAGCACGTAATGTCAGTTGGACGGTGATCGAGTATGGCAAGGTGAAAGCGAATCAGTGTGGAGGTGAGTTCGCGAAGTCGTTTGAGACGTGGGCCAAGGATGAAGTGTTCGCGATGCTGGAGGATCAGACGCGCGACTGTCATGGGACGCTGGAGACGTTCGAGGATGGATCGTTTCGGCTGAGCTTTACGTCGCTGCCGAAGTGAGGGAGCGTCACATGGCAGGATGCACGTGCTGGCTGGATGGAGTGTGGACTGTCGAGATAAAGGGCCAAACAATGAGCTGGATGAAACCGGGTGAGTTCGAGTGCGTGAATGGATGCAAGGCGGTGGTGTGGGGTCGTGTGCCGGAACCGAACGACACGCCGAAGTATCCTTGGAGCGGATACGTGGAGATGCCTGGGGCTCCGAATCACATCAAAATGTCATGGAGTGACGAAGGTATGACATGTGCTGATGGGGGCCTCCAGATCAAGTGTCCGATCATCACGAAGTACGCAGCGTTCGACATGCACGGAAGTAGCCGTGGGTGGAGTCAGACACTGAGGGCGGCCGTAGCATCGCTTATGGATGTGAAATCCAATCTGGAGTTGCACTCAGCGTTGGCGCGGGCTGACGGCAGATGTGCATATGTGCTGTCGTGTGATTTCCTTTCCTCAACACACGAGATCGTCAGTGATCCACAAACATGGCTCAAGACAAATCAAGGAGTGTACGTGTGCGGTGACAGCGTTACGGCGTTCGACGTGAACGAATGTGCGTGAGTGAGGTGCGAGCGAAAGGTATGACCGCGATGGATGATTCGAAACTGTCCCACATGTACCGGCGTAGCATGGAGAACACCCACCACAGCACAGCGATCGTGCCTTACGAAGGGCAGCGGTATCACGTCGATATTGCGAACAGCGAACTGCAGCGCGAGCTGATCATCAACGTGACGAAAACGGGGTTGTTTGCGCTTGAGTGGCCGTTTGTTGGCACGGAGATCATTCCTGGTTACGTGTTTGCAAAGGAAGGAGAGAACGCGTATCGCGATGTGGTGGAGCGCTTGGTGAAGCGTGTGCACAACCAGTGGCTGAATTTTGTCACCTATGGAGCGATGGGAAACTGAATGTGAAGTGTAAAGCATGTGGTGACATCTACGACAATACCGCGCGTCACTTGGAAGAGGAAAGGTACGGAATCGTAGCCAGCCGCGCAGAGTGGGTATACTGCCGCGAGTGTGCCAATGAACTCTTTCGCGGAGTGATCAATACAGCACCTGCGAAGACATTCCCGTCAGGAAGCGGGTGCCCGATGGAAGATGGACGCCGGGACGATCCTAGTCCGTGGGAAGAAAACAACATTCGCATTATGGAGGGAAACTGACATGAAGAAGAACGAAAGTAATCGCAACCACCCAGTCAAAGGAAACGTCGACATTGAACACGCCAGCATCGCATTGGTGGCGGAAGCAATGGATAAGGAATTATGCAGGCTGGATGCAGCGCTCACAGCATTGCAGGAGCGGTTGTCGTCAATCACTTTGTGCAGTCCGTGTGAGGCATCGCCAGACGTTCCGCGTCGTGGTAATCAAAGCCCACTTGGTTCCGAGTTGACGACATATGTTGAACGCATGCGGGCGATTGCCGCACGCATTGAGATGACGACTAGCGTGATTGATCTGTGAGGAACAAGTGCTGTATCTCGACTGCGGTCATAGGGCGTTTGTGTTTGACATGGGAGCGAATCGGATGAACGGTCACGAGAAAATCAAGGAAGCGATCATTGCCGCGAAGGCTGCCGATGTGGCGCATGCAGAAAAACGTGCGGAGGCGACACGTGCCGATTCGGCTGCGCGTGAATCGTGGCAGGAAGTGATGCGAATCATGCACGCTGTGCTTGGGTCACGCGACACAGTCGGCGTGATCTACGAGGGAGCGTTGTATCGCGTCGATGAGTGCAATGGTTCCAGACGCGTCATGGCGACCCTAATGGAAGCCGAGGTGCTCACGTGATCTGCGAGCGTTGCGGGTATGTGTTTCGTGCGGAGGACGCGGCTGTCAGCCTATTCGATAGGCGAGTGATCGTCGAGCACCTTCGCAACTTCGCAGCGTTGACAGTGTGCAAGCGATGCGGACACATGAGACACGTTGAGCAATCGTCTCACGACATTCGCCGGTACAATGCGACGTGCAATGCGTGCGCGCGTGCGAGAAGCGACTTTTCTGGGGAGATGAATGATGTGGATTGAATTGAAAGCGAAGATGGTGGGAAACTCCGACTTCGAAACGCAGGCGATCGACACGACGATGATCGACATTGTGAAGCCTGGGAATACGCCTGACGAGACTTGTTGGATCTGGTCGAATGATGCGTACCCGATGTTCGAAGTGCAGATGCCCTACAAGGCACTGCTGGAGAAACTGAACGGCGAGGACTTGAAGCAGCCAGAGGAGGTCTACGAATCGCCGGAATGTCCCGCACCTCACGTGTCGTTCCCGCTGCGTGAGTTGGTGGCACACCTGAAAGCCGACATGGATTGCGCGTGGTCGTGGCACTGCAATCTCGCCATGCCGATGCAGGATGAGGGCGTGTCGCATGAGCAGGCCAACCGTGCGGCGGCGCGGATTATGTTTACCGTGTTCGGAGTGGATGTCACTCAGCACAAACATTGGGAACGATTCAAGCGTTCATGGGAGAGTTGCGACGTGGATGTCAAGCAGGACGCGTGCCCGCGCAAAGAGCACAACAGCGTGGAGGTGTTTCGCGAGAAAGGATTCGACGTTCGATCCATGCACGCCGCAGTTGGCACAAGTGGCAACATTGGCGAGTGGTTTAATGGTTGTCACGAGATGGCGGATGACATAGTGGTCGGCCATCTTCAAGCCGACTTCATCAATCAGACACTCGTCATTCCCGAGTCGATCAGGTTCGTTCCTAAGACGTAGGGACGCTCGTTGTGTCGTGTGCATCGTTGGACCAAAGAGAAAGGCCCGCTCAATGGCGGGCCTTTTGTGTTGCGTCGGCGACTTGAGAGAAGCTCACTTGTAGTGATTGGCCTTCGCGTGCTTGTCAGCCAAGATTCCGAGAGAAGCAGGGATCTCCGTCACGTCGCGGATGTTGTGATCCTGGTAGTATTTCTCGACGACATAGGCGCGTCTACATTTTTCCCTTGGCCAGCGACGTTGGTAAAACGCCGACTTCTTGAACTGCCTCCCATTCTGCTGCGCGAGGTGAATCTCGATCGTGTCGGAGATCTCATCCCAACTCAGATGCGCCTGCTCACGCAAGATGACCAGCTCAGCCATGATGGCGCGATCAGTGGCGGACCACTTGGCATAGCGGCGTTTCTTGCCGTCCTGGCCTTTCTTCCAGTAATACTCCGTGCCGGGCGCCGGGTACTTGCTGATGCACAGTCCCTTGGCGCGGCAGGCAGAATTGTGCGTGTTCTGCCGCTCGGAGATCTGTTTCGACTCGAAGTCAGCCAACAGCCCGAACACACCGAAGATGAGCGCACCAACGGGAGTCGAGAAATCCATGTCCGTTCCCAGGAACGTGCAGACGTGCAGGGAGATTTGGTGCTTTTCCATCCAGTCGGTGACGGAATACAGATCGCGAATGCGGCGTGTTAAGCGATCGATCTTGTCGACGATCATATGATCGCCCGGCTGCATGATGCTCATCAGGCGCTTGGCCGCTTCACGCCGATGAAAGGGTTGCTTGAAAGCCGATACGCCCCAGGGGTCCCACTCGATTCCCCCGAAGTCGACCCCCTTCGGCGCGAGCTTGAATTTGTAGTACGACTCGATGCGGTCCTGCTGAATCGGGACGCTGTCGTTCTGCTGGATTTGCTTCATGTCGCTGACGCGGGCGTACCCGAACGCCATTGGACGCCGTGACAATGTTTGCATGGCGGTTCCTCCTGGAACGGTCTTGGATTGGACAGAAATGGTGGTGAACCAGTCGTCCAATGTAGGAAACTTCCGCCATGCTGTAAAGAGTTATCCGCGCTCGTTGAGCTTCGTGATGAAGCGAAGATAGGCTTCGAGTGATGAGGAGATGCCACTCGGCAAGGTGATGCACTCCAGCTTGACACGTCGGCGCGTGGACCAATTGACGCGACCGCGTTTGCACCAATCCATGAGCGTGGTGTACTTGGGCGATTCGGGCAAATGACGCCCGAGCCTACTCAAGGGCATCACTTTTTCTTTCAGAGGATTGATCATTCTGCAGCCTCAAATGACGTGGTCCCACTTTGCGCAACTCTATACGGTATCAGGAGAAACGTCAAAGCCTGTTCGGTTCTCGGTGAGTATGACTTGTAACAGCAGGCCACGAACAACCCCGAACCGAACATGGATTCTGCGATGCCAATCGAAAACAACGAAGTAGCGGAAGACTTCCGATCCGCGTTTACCGACGCGATGGCGGCAGCCAATCAAGCTGCGCAACCCGTAGTACCACAGCCGGAGCCCGTCGCGCCAGCGGCGCCGATACAAGCGGAGCCGCCCACCCAGACGCAGGCTCAGCCTGTCGCAGTTCCGCCGACACAAGCGACACCACAGCAGCCTGCGCAGCCCAGCGCATTCGCACGTGCCGCTCAGGAAGCGGGGATTCAGGTCGATGGATTGAATGACGAGCAGATCGCCGGTGCGATGGCTCAGCACATCCAGCGCACGCGTCCCTATGTCCAGTACGGGCAACAGATGGCGCCCTACGCGGACCAGATCCGCTCCTACTTCGAACAGCAGGCCGATCAGGGTCGGGCCCAGCAAGCCGCCCAGGAACCCGCCGCCCAGGACAAGTGGACCGAGGAAGACTACTTCACCCAGAAATGGGCGGCGCCGAAGTGGGACGAATCGTTCAACTTCGCGATCCAGCAGGGAATCGTCCAGCGCAACGCCGAGACCGGCCTGTACGAAGCGACTCCCGGCTTCGAAGGCATGGTGATGGAGTTGCTGCCGGGTCTGAACAAGGCCGCGAGCTGGACCGCTCAGCAGTGGCAAGGGATCACGCGCGGCAACCCGTACCGACAGTTCTACGACGTTCTGCGGGAGCCGCTCCAGCGAGCGTGGAAAACCGACATGCAGCAGATCGTTGCCGAGCAGCTCGCTCAGCAGGCAACGGAGCAGCGTGTCAACACGTTCGAGGCCGAGAATGCGGCGTGGCTTTACGCGGTCGATCCCGCCACAGGACAGCGCATACTGACTGCTAAGGGTCAGGATTTCTACGACGAGATCGATACCCTGCGGGAAGCGGGCGTCACCGATCCGACCCGACTCATTTCGCTGGCCATGCGAAGACTCGGCCAGCCACAGGCGCAAGGCATGACGCAGCAAGTACCGACCATGCAGGCTGTTCCGGCACAGATGGTTTCAGCAGCCCCATCTGTGCCACAGCCTGCCATTCCTCCCCAAGTGGCGAGTGCGAATCAGCAGGCGACCTTTTTGCAGAACGCCCTGCAACGAGCATCGCATTCGCCCCAGGCAGGCGGGGCAAGCGCCCACGCGCCTGAGCATCCCGTGAGTGTCAGCGAGAACGACCTGAACAACATGTTCGTCTCCGAATTTCGTACCGCCCAAGGCTTGGGCCCACGTTAAACAGAGGTGAAACATGTCCGACGAATGGGTTGGCATAGCCAACACAACGCGCCCCAAGTACATGAAGGGCGCATCCGACCTCACCATGCGCAGCCGGTATCTGCTGGCTCGCTACCGTCAGAAAGGTCGCATTCTCTACAACCAGAGCGGCGACGAGTGCCAGTGGCAGCTCGAATATTCGCAGCCTCCGGTCGAGTCGTATAGTGACGGTGGTGTGATCGACTTCTCGAACCATGACGCGTTCCGCAAGGTGCGCATCGATTGGCGCGGGTATGTCGCCACCGACACGCTGACCAAGAAGCAGAAAGCGATGAACAGCGGTCAGGAAGCCCTGATCAACCTGTTCCAGACCAAGAGCAACCGCCTGACGAAGTCGATCCGCGACAACTTCAGCGGTGAGCTGTTCAAGGACGGCGATGCAACGGGACGCGAGAACTGCATCCACGGATTGGAGACGTTTCTGGGTGCCGGGACCGTCGCGGCGACGGATATCCTCGCCCAACCGTCCGACACGTACGGTCTGGATTCGCTGTCCACCGCCCTTGGCACGTACGGGGGTTCATGGTCCGCCGCCTTGACGACTCCCCCGAATGCGACCGTCGCGACCGACTGGCCGCACGGCCAAGGTTCGGCCGAGTACGACTTCAACTCGCCGAAGCTCGTCAACTGGTCCTCGTCCAACTGGGGCACAGGCGCCACGACGTGGGAAGCGAACTGCTGGCGAGCGATCTCGCAGGCGATTGCGTGGCTCACGACCACGGGTGGTGAAGACGGCATGCCCGATGTGTGCTTGCTCGCGCCCAACCTGTTCACCGGCTACAAGAACCACGAGGAAGCGATTCGCCGCATCACCGTGCCGCATAAGGGCGCCAACGATCTCGGCTTCGCCAACGTGCTCAACCAGGACGGAACAGCCATCACCAGCGACTTTGACTGCCCGGCCAACACTGGCTACGTGCAGAACACGGCGCACGTGACGATCTCCAGCCTCATGCCGGAACTGTTCTGGATGGAAGGTCCCGACAAGGACCCGCGCACACTGTGGTCGTGGCTCTGGGGTGTGGGCTTTTTCGGGAACGTGAGCTACAGCCCAAAGCACATCGCCAAGCTCTACAACTTCGCGTAAGCGCAAACAACCTGTGGAAGGCGCCGGGCTGGCGCGCAAGTTCCAGTCCGGCGCCGCAACGCAGTAGTGAATACACCCAACTTTCCTTAGTGAATTGTTCAGGGGATAACGAATCATGGCAGACAATGTTGCGGGACTGCCCGGACGTGGGCAGACTCTTTTGAGCGGCGCGGGCCGCACTCTTTCTTCGACAGGTCAGGCTTCCAAGCTGGAAGGCATCGCGAAGTGGTTCAGCGATCGCGACTCCACGGTGACGGGACTCAACGTACTGCGTTCGCAGAAGCGCGTCCTGATGATGCTCGTGCGCAATGCCTCGGGCATCGCGCTGGCTTCGAAGGCGGTCGTCACGTGGGCATCCGGCTATCGCAACAAGCGAGTGGCCGGGTACTGCACGCTCGATCACCAGGAAATCGCGGGGGTCGTGGATGAGTTCATTGGTTCCAGTGGCGTTCCGTCGAACGATCTGTTCTGGCTGGCCGTCAAGGGACCCTCACTCGTGCGGAAGTCGAACGCGGCAGACGCGACGTGCGTGTTCACTGCCGGTGACATCCTGACCTCGCTGACGGCCGCCACGAGCCAAGCCGCGACGGCGGGTCGCATCCAGCCGTTCACGACCACGACCAACGTGACCAATGCGGTGTCGATCATCTTGAACCGCATCGGGCGTGCATTGAGCGCCAGCACGACCGCCCAAACTGGTGGCAGCGCTACCCCGAACCTGCTCGTGGATCTGGAACTGGTAGCACAGGACTAACTCTGTGCTCGTATGAGAGACGGGGTTGACCGTGCGCACGGGACGGCTACCGGGGACGCCCCTCGGTAGCCGTTTTTTCAGAAGGGCCAAACATTGGCAATCGACCAACAAAAACTGGACAACTGGTTTCGGTATCACCGGGTCACGGAAGAACAGCGAAAGCCGTACGAAGCGATACGCAGCGCGGCCAAACAGTTCGCCCAGGTCATTCTGGAGAACACTCCGCAGTGTGCCGACCAGTCCGATGCGATCCGCAAAGTCAGGGAGGCAATGCTGATTTCGCATTCGTCAATTTCCTGCGCAGGCAGGTGAGGGTACTTCCATGGCGCTCACGCAATTCGCGAAGGATCGACTGAAAAGCGGCTGCGCGAACGCGGCTGCTGGGTCGCAACTGGCGACCGTGATCGATGCTGGGTCAGGAACGATCGATCAACCGAGCAAAGAGGCGTTGTGTGCGGGCGTGGCGAACCACGCGGTAGGGAATGGGTTGGCGACCAAGTTCTCGGCCAACACAGCGCTGGCAAACAGTGAAGCGTGGCGACTGGCTGTCCTATGTGGCAGTGCAACCGCCGCGCTCGCGATCAAGGACGAACAGGCTTCCTAAGCCTGACCGATTGTTTTCAACCCCGTTCGTTTGATGTTGTGGAGAACAACTACATGACACCACTTAAACTCGATGTCTTTTTTGCCATGTACGCCTTTGGAGGTAATGGCTCCGTGGGCATGCAGTTACCCGAGATCACCCTCTGGTACGCCAAGACGATCGCGGAAATGTCCAAAGACTCGCGGATCGGCAGGATCGAAGTCAAGAAGTTCGGTGACATTCCGCTGACGATGGAACGGAATCGCTCGGTGCGCATCGCCAAGGATCTCGGCTGCGACGTGATCGTGATGGTTGACTCGGACAATGTGCCCGACCTGTACCTTGGCGTCAAACCGTGGGCCAAGCCGTTCTGGAATACGTCGTTTGACTTCCTGTACGAGCGCAAGCTCAAAGGTCTGCCTACCGTGGTTGCCGCGCCTTATTGTGGACCGCCTCCCCATCCGACCAAGGGTGGATTCGAGAACGTCTACGTGTTCCACGGCGAGGCGAACGAATCCGACAACGATCGACCGCAGATCACGTATCAGGCGTATTCGCGCGAGCACGCGGCGCAGATGCGCGGTATTCAGTCGATCGCGGCGGGACCCACCGGTTGCATCATGTACTCGACCGACGCATTCGACCTGATGCCAGTGCACCAGAAAACGCAGGAAGAGATCCTTCGTGAGTTCAAGGAGGGAAAGCTCACGCTCGATCGCGCCAAACGATTGCTGAATCTGCAGTCGTGGTTCTTCTACGAGTACACCAACGGAGAGCAGACTCAGAAGGCGTCCACTGAGGATGTGACGAACACGCGCGAAATCCAACTGGCTGGGCTCGTAAAGCACCGGCAGCCGGTCGTGTTCTGCAACTGGGATGCGTGGGCCGGGCACTACAAGCCGAAGTGCGTGGGGATGCCCGAGCAGATTTACGTGGAGCAAATCAACGAGCATTACATGGAGGCAGTTGAACAGGCCAAGTCGATCGGCGATGAAATGCACGAGATCGACTACACCGACGTGCTCCAAGACACGCATCCGTTTCCGGCACTCCAGGAAGACGAGGAGCTGCCGCCCGAGATCCAGCAGATTTTGGAAGACATCAACAAGGAGGAAGCGATCCCTGCGGAGACGGCCTCCGAGGTGGCGACCGACAAGAAGTTCGCCTTCCCAATCATTAAACGGATGATCGGGGCGCGGACCGTGAAATCTGTGGCGAACATGACTCCCCCGCTGGATCTCAACGCTCTGACGGAAATCGTCGCCCTGGTCGCGGAGACCCGCCCCAACCAGCCACTGCGCATTGTGGAGGTCGGTTCGTGGGTCGGTGAATCGACGATCGCGTTGCACAACGGACTCGGCAAAGCGGGTGGAACGATCTGGTGCATCGACACGTGGGAAGGCACGCCGACCGACATGACCGGAGCGTGGGCCGAACAGTACGGTTACGACAACCTGTTTGAGACGTTCAAAGAAAACATCGGCCACCTGCTGAACGAGGACATTAAGGTCCTCAAAGGCTACAGCGTTGACGTGGCCAACTCGATGGAACCGCAGGAAGTGGACATCGTGTTCCTGGACGCCGGGCATGACTACGACTCGATCAGCGCAGACCTGATCGCGTGGATGCCACACGTCGCGAACAACGGTGTTCTCTGCGGCCATGACTATTGCGTGGAATTTCCTGGAGTCGTGCAGGCCGTCACGGAGTTCTGCGCCGAAGCCGGAATGTCCCCCGTGGTCGTCAATGGGTCCTGTGTGTGGATGATGCTGAAGTCCGATTACTTGGCAGGGAAGAAAAAGGTCGAGAAAAAGAACAGGAAGCGATCCAAGACAAGTGAGGGACAGGACAATGGACCAGTCGCTGCCACCGCAGACGCCTGAAGCGCCAGACATCCCTCCCGCCAAGATCAAGTACGACCCGGAGGCGAGAGCGCATGAAAAGGTCGCGTTTCCCATTCCCGACGTGCGAGACAAAGGGCGAGTGGAATGCTCGCGCTGCCACCTCTGGCTCCCGTTCGATCAGTTTGACACGCTCACAGACCCGCTGTGTGCCAAGTGTCGATCGGGTGAAGCCCAACGCGAACTGAATGACTTGAAGGCAAACCTATGCGTGGACTTTTCGAAATCACTGGTGGCGACTGCAGCAGGACGGCAGCCGCTGGAGCACATCGAAAGCTTCCTCGCAGAACTAATGTACGACTTCGGCGGAATGCGGATCTTTGTCAAGGAATGGGCGGACCAACTTCGTGTTGCCTGCGACAAGAACCCTGGCAGCAAGACCAACATGGACCATTTCCGCAGCATCGCGAAATTGGTCATGGATACGAACAAGCTCCAGCATCAGGAGAACGTACTGGACCTGTCCGATGAGCAACTGAGGGTCAAGAAGGAGTTGGCCCTCATGCAGATGCTGAGTGATGCGGCAGGAGATCCGCATCGCAGGCAACTGCTGGTGGAACTGATTCGGTCGAACGGAATCTCCATGAGTGAAATCCCTGGCATCCCGACGTACCAACAACAATAGCGCTCACAGAGGAACTGATGGCATTCGACCGTCGCGATCCACTGTCGGACTTTGCTACCCTGGCGGACGAGGAAGAACGTCGCGCCAAGGAGGCGTTGCGCGTCTATCGACCAGCCAAACAGCTTCCGTTCCACCAGTCGAACGCGAGGGAGCTTGTGCTACGCGGGGGCAAACGCAGCGGAAAAAGCGTGGGTGTCGTAGCTGAGTTTGCTTCCCGCGTCCTTGGCATCCCGGTCACGGACCCAGCGAACAACTTTATCCCCCTCAAGTATCCTGTCAGTACCCCCAAAGACCCCCTACTCTTCTGGGTGGTAGGGTGGGACGTAGATCACCTCGGTCAAACCGTGTACCGGCTACTTTTCCAGCCTGGATTGTTCCGAGTCATCAAGGACAAGATGACCGGGATCTGGCGCACCTACAATCCCGCCGACGACTTTGACGCCTCCCGGTTTGCTGAATCCGAGCCGGCGGGCCCGATGATCCCTGAGCGGTTCATTGACACGACACAAGGCGTCAATGGCTGGACGTGGGAGAACAAGGGCGCCTACAACTTTTCGGCGGTGTACCTGAAGAACGGCGCCAAGATCTGCGCGTACCCCAGCTCAGCGAAGCATCCGAAGCAGGGCGATGCCGTCGCGGGGATCTGGATCGACGAAGACATTCAGCTCCCAGGGCACCTCAAGGAATGGCAGGACCGCCTCACGGATAAGGATGGTTGGCTGATGTGGTCCGTGTGGCCGCATAGCAAGAACTACGCGCTGTGCGACATGCTGGATCGGGCCGAGGAACAGATTGACGAGCCCAAGCCCGATATCGCGTCGTTCCAACTCATCATGTCCGAGAACCCCTACCTGCACAAAAGCGCCAAGAAGCGAGCCCTCGGGCGCATGGGATCGGATGAGGAAATTGCGCGCCGCGATCGGGGCGAGTTGCTGCTGGACACGCTGAACATGTACGACTTCATCCCGGCCCAGCACGCTCTGCGCGTGTTTGAGCCTGGAGAGACGCCCGACTCGATCGACAACGTGATCGACTACCTGCAGGCGATCCTGACCAAGGACGGTGCGTTTCCGCGACACTGGACGCGGTACTTGGCGATCGACCCCTCGCACACACGAACCGCTTGTTGCTTTGGAGTCGTGCCGCCACCAGAGCTGGAAGACATCAAGTTCGGTGATTTGCTGATCGTCGAACGCGAACTGATCGTGAAGAAATACAGCTCGGACATGCTCGCGACGGATCTCGTCAAGATCTTGGAGGGCTACAACTACGAAGCCTTCATCATGGACCAGCAGATCGGGCGGCAAACACGTGTCGGAGAGGATAAGACCATCTTTTCGAAGTACGCCGAGTCGTTCGCGACAAGGGGGCTTCGAGCGCGACTGTGCCCGAACGGATTCATTCCCGGCTGCAACGTGCCCGCCAATCGGTATCGCGCCGTGCGGACCATGCTGGAACCGGGTAAGAGTGGGTTCCCGTCGCTGCTGTTCGTGGAGAACAAGACGGTCATCACGCAGCGTGAGTTCAACACGTACCGCAAGAAGCAACTGTTCGTAGGAGGCGAGGAAACCATCATGGATGAACCCGCCAACCCGCGAAAGCATGACGCGATGGCTGCGCTCGAGTATCTCGTGGCGTTCGTTGAGACAGCCTTTGCGACAGGCACCGCCTTCGTCGATCCAAGCGTGTATCGCGGACACGGCAGTCCCGCGTACAAGCGTGCGATGCAGATTCTCAAGAAGTACAACGAGAAGTCCCACGGAGAGTACGTCCATTTAGGCCCCGGCGCGGCAGCATAACCGCGTAGTTTTCATCACCAGGAGTTACCCATGAGCACTGTTCGAGAACAACTCGACCAGATCAAGCAGTTGAAAGAAACGCCCCTTCCGACACCCCCGGTCGGAACGTGGGTGCAGTGGTTTGATCGAAACGAGGATGATCGCGTGTACGCGGCGTGTGTGACGATGCACGAGGGCCCCGGAAAGGTCAAGCTCGCCATCCTTAAGCCGAACGCGCACATCGTTCACAAGGACGGAGTGTTGCACCGCAGTCACGAGCTGCACCGCAACAAGCACAACACGGTCACGATGAAAAACGGAGCGTGGGATTACATCCCAGGCCAGCCAGCCCTCAAGTCGCATCGCGATCTGCACCTGAAGGAACTGGAACGGCGCGAAGCGCCTTTGCTGCAAGCGTTGAAGGAACAGGACACGACGCAGGCAGCGCCTGCCAAAAAGTGAGATGTGCCGATCGTCGCGCACGAGGTGATTCATGGACCTGAGCAATGCACACTGGGAGTTCTTGAGACCGCTTGTCAGCGGCTGGACCGGCAAGCTCGAAAAGGCTGCCGAGTCGCGCAAGCGTTGGAAAGAGCTGAGTGATGAGTGTATGTTGTTCTACTCGAAATCTGCCGCTGCCATGTGGGATCAGTCCTACACGCGGAAGATGTGGCAGAACGTTAAAGCGCCCAAGTTCAGGATCACCATCAATAAGGCGTTCGAACTGGTAGCGGTGTTCGGCCCGAACCTGTTTTGGGAATGCCCTCACCGCAACGTAGCTGCAAAGAAAGCCCTGGATATCCCCCAGGAGCTGTTCCAGAGCGATCAGCAAGCGCAGATGGTCTACCAGTCGCTGATCCAACGGCAGCAGTACGAAGAGGCCGAGGACCGCGTGGTGTCCTACCTCATGGGGACGTGGCTGAACTACACGCCGCGCGAACAGCCGGGAGGTGGCCTTGCCGGGCAGAGTGAACTGGCGATTGTCGATGCCCTGATCAAAGGGCGGGGCGTCATGTTCACGCGCCCGTATCAGTTCCCATCGTCTGGCAAGACGCTCACCGGGTGTTTTCGCGAGATCCCCGAGAACCTCCTGACGGACCCCGACTACAAGTCGATCGACGAAGCGAAATGGATTGCCCTGCGCCACGTAGATCCACACTGGGTCGTGGAACGCAGGTTCAAACTGGAGGCCAATTCCCTCAAGGGAAAAGCGAGCCTGGAAAGCGCCTGGTCTTATGGCGAGTCACGAGGCGATCAGGACGCGCAGATGCACCGCGTGGCGGGCACCACAAACGACATGCTCGTCTGGTATGAGATCTGGTCCAAGACGGGGCCCGGCGCGCGACTGACCGGCATGGACACGGCCATCAAGGAACACTTGGAGGATGTGGTCGGCGATTATGCCTACCTCGCGATCGCACCGGCCGTTCCGTACCCGCTAAATTGCTCAGGCGAGTTTTTGAAGAAGGCCAACGATCAGGACGTGAAAGAGTCGTTCTCGTGGCCCGTGCCGTTGTGGGCTGATGATCGCTGGCCTTGCGAGGTGCTTGATTTCTATCCCGACCCGGATCATGCGTGGCCGATCCCTCCGCTGTCACCAGGGCTTGGCGAATTGAAGTTCCTCAACTTCCTCGTGCCCTGGATCGCCAACCGGATCTGGACCAGCAGCCGCGATTTCTGGGCTGTATCCGGGCCGCACTTTGAGCACTATCGCAAGTACCTATTGGAAGGGATGGATCAGACGATCATCCCCACGCCGGTACAGGTGGATGACGTGCGCAAGGTCGTGCAACTCATTACGCAGCCGGAAACACGAGCGGACCTGTGGCGCATCGTGGAACTCGTCTCGGAAATGTTCGACAAGCGTGTAGGCCTGACCGAGTTCGCCTATGGCCGCAACGAGAACGGCACGCAGAATCGCACCGCCGAAGAGACGATGGCCAAGCAGCGCGCGGTTGGTGTGCGGCCTGAGCACATGCAGAAAAAGGTCGTCGAACATCAGTCCCGACTCGCGGCTACGGAAGGATTCGTCACACGTTGGTTTGTGGATGGGAACAGCGTGGAAGGTCTGTTGGGCCCGGTGGGTCGTTACCTTTGGGAACGGCACATCATGTCCACCGACGTGGAGCGCGTCGTGCGCCAGATGCAGTACACGATCGAGGCGAGCAGCATTCGGCGCCCGAATCGGGACCGTGACATCGCCAACTACACGCAGGCGCTCCAGTATTTTGCTCCGGTGTCCCAAGCCTACGGCCAACAGACTGGCAACTACGCGAGCTTCAATTACCTGATGAAAAAGTGGGCCTTGCTCCATGATGATGATATGGACGGAGCGATGCTGGAACCCATTGAGGGAGACCAAGCGGCTCAGGCGATCGAACAGCAGAAAATGCAGATGGAGATGCAGAAACTCCAGGCGGACATGGAAGTCAAGAAGATCGACCTTCAGTCCAAGCAAATGGACATGCAGGCAAAGCAGGCCGAGGCTGGACTAAAGATCCAGACGCAGCAGCAGGTGATGGACATGGATGCCGAATCGGCTGCCGCCAACCTGGCGCAAGAACAGGCGCGCCACGTTATGGACATGGTTCAAGATCGCCAAAAGTTCCAGCTCGACATGACTCAACAGGCGCAAATGGGTCAGCTCAAAATGAAACTGGCACAGGCACAGGCAAAAGCCAAGCCAGCATCCAAGCCTGCAGCTAAACCGAAACCCCGTAAGGCGTGACCATGACAGACGTACTTGACAGATGGTTCGACGAACACCCGGAGTGGCGATCCAACGCAGACCTGATCGTCGCGCCGCCTGACGCGGAGGAACTCGTCAGCGATTACCCGGACGCGGAGGGAACCGAGATCGAAAGGCACGTGTCAGTGCTGACATCGTTTGGCGCGACACGTGGGGCGATCTACTCGCTTGCGCGCAGGAATGGTGCGAATCACCGCTTCGCGGAGATGGTTGCAATGCAGCGTCCTCCGCGCTGCATGACGGATGATGTGTTTTTCGCAGGGATGCCGCGACTCGCCGATCAAATGTCACCGACCTGCCTGCATCAGGTGGTGAGCGCTGCGAAGCGCAGAGGATTCACGCCTCCCGCCGACGCGGTCTATCACTCGGGACTCGCACGCTTTCAAGGGGACCCGGAAGCGTTCGTCACGCGGTCGATGGGGAGGACATACATTCGGAGGTTGTGCGAAAAGAGAGGGTGGGCCGTGGAGGGTGCGGTGGAGGTGAAGGCGAGGGAACCGGAACGCGATCCCTTCGAAGCCGCCGTGCCACTCGCGCCAGACCTTGTGAATCGATCGATCGCCAATATGGTCCGTCACAACCCAGCCCTGAAACAGAAGTCACGGAAAGAACTGCGAGACATGGCTGTCGCGAAGTACGGACCAACCAAGTGAGAAGCGTGACATGAACACGATCAGCCGTGATTCGACATTTGATCTTTACACCGTCGATGCGGAAGGTGATGCGAAGATCCTCGACTGCAGCGTGTGGGCAGGTGGATCTGTTGAAGTCGGAGCAGCGCTCACGATGGCGCTATATGGGTGCAACTACGAAAACCCAGTCGGTCGCACCTTCAAGCAGATGTACGACGAGGATGGAGTTGCGATTCAGATCGTGGCGTCCGCTGCTGGTGTGTGGATGCTCCCCTCTTCCATGTACGGAGCGAAATGGATGAAGCTCGTTGGAACGGAAACGGAAGTCGCGTTGCATCGCAAGGGATGACGCTCACTACTGCATGGAGGCAACGTCGTATCGCATCGAAATGATGAGGTGAACTGATGTTAGCGGAACTGAAATCAGCAATGGTGTTGGCAGCTTCGGCGCCAACCTTCGCAGCGGACGACACTCCGCTTGTCGTGTGGGGGTTAAGCCTGCGCGAAATCATCGACGTGGTAATGGACAAGGCCATCGAGCTTGGGCGTGAGTACCGGCCGCAGATTGAGGAAGCGGCGCGCGAAGCGATTGACGCTCTGGTGCAGATGGACATCCCCGGCGTGCCAGCCATCATCGAGGGTGCGATTGACAGTGCCACTCGGGAAGCTGGCTACACAGCCATCACGGCGATACTCGACGCACTGCTCGGCGCGCAGGTGACAGGATGAACGAACTACTTTTAGCCGTAGTGAACTTCGGTGCACTCGGCCTTGTGCAGTGGATCATCATCGCCATCGTGATTGCCGGTATTATCGGCGTAGCGATGGTGGTGGCGAAACAAGCGGGCATTGTGATCCCCGGCTTCATAGTGACAATCGGGTGGATTGTGCTCTGTGTGTTCATCTGGGTGATCGCAATCAAGTTCCTCGCTCAACTCATGTGATGTGGCTTCGCCGCTAGAACGGGCATAACTATGCCGGACACTACTACGGACTGGGTCGGTTTTTTCTTTGACAAAGGTGTACTGGGCGCGTTTGCGGTCGCTGTTGCGTTGGTCGTCTGGTACAAGATTCTGCCTTGGGGAGAACGGTATATCTCCAGTACCGAGAAACTGCATGATGTACTGCAAGTTACCCAAGCGAAGCAAATAGAGACCTGTGAATCGCACATTGCCAGTCTCGGACAAATGGCAACGATGATCGACGAAACGGTCAAGATTGGCATCACGGCACGGGACCAAGCCTCCGTCGCAGCGTCATTAGCAGCCGAAGGAAACAAGAGCCTTTCCAGCATCGACCACACGTTGACGGGGCGCACGCAATTGCTGATCGCCACGGCACATGGGGTGTCGCAACTAAAGGCAGTTGCCCTTTCCAATTGTGAGATGTGTCGGAAGGTGGCACAGCAATTGTCAACGCAGTTTCCGTCCGTGGCGGCCGAGATTGGTCCGCACTGTGATGCGATTAAGAAGAAACTGGAAGAGACGGCGTAACGTGTCCGAGATCGAACGCATCATCGGGGAGGCGTAGTTTCAGATGACAGTGCGAGTGGCCGCCGAGTGCCCTGTGTTCAGTTACACCGACCCTGCCAACGGTGCAGGTCCGATGTGGGCGCGTGGCGGTACATGTCTGGTGCAGTGCGGCGAGAGCCTGTTTATGAGCGGTATGGAAACGCTCCAGGTTCCGGGTAAGTCAAACTGCCGATGGACTCTGCACCAATACCTCAACGGCGAGTGGGTACGTGTCAACGCGGACCCATCAGGATACACCCGCGAGCCGTCGCCGCTGGCAGCGATGTCGGATGGCACGTTGTGGATGTCCTGCAATCCGATCATCGGAGATCCGCGAGTCGGTGACGTTCCAACAGAACCCTGTCTGCTGGAATTCGATGCACGCAATCCATCCTCCACGCCACGCAAGCACCTGCCGGTGTGGAGTGGCTCGCCGAAGTGGTTCGATCATTCGTATCGGTCGCTCGCCGTGGATGCTGCCACACGCGAACTGGTGATGTTCAATCAGTTCGGCATGGACGCAACGTATTGGGCATTCCGAGACACGCATGGCCAGTGGTCGTCTGGCATTCTCAAGTTCCCATTCGGTCGCGAGTACGAAAAGCCGCAGCCGATTCGTATCTGCTACCCGAATGTGGCCCTACGTGGGCGTGCCGTGCATTTCTGTGGTGTCAGTTCCATCGTCGAGCCGAACACGAAATGGCGTGAGTACAAGCGGCAATTGACCGGGCAGGAGTGGGACTACGATTTCCGCCGTTTGTTCTACGTCTGGACTCCAAATGTCAGCCAGCAACCGTTTACTGAGTGGATCGAGATTGCGAGCCGTGAAACCACCTGCGGTTGGATCACACCCTGCGACATGCACGTCGCGTCGGATGGTCGCGTACATCTACTATGGGTCGAGCGGGCCATTGATGAACGGTTACGAGACAAGTTCTTTCCGGGAGAACTGCAATCGTACGAACTGAAGTACGCAATCGTGCGTGACGGAGCGGTCGTGCATCGGCAGACTCTTAAGCGATACGACGAGGCCCAGCCCGGTTGCGATCTTCAGTTCGCTCGGTTCCAAGCAGTTCCAGGCTGTAGGCTGTTCGCGTTCTGGTACGCAAGGGAATGGGTCGCAGGACGCAGACAGTACGTGCATCAAATCGCTGAGATTCGCACAAGTGGTGTTCTGGCGACTCCGCAGCGTGTTCCGCTGGCCCAGGTGCTCTACGACTTCTACTCCGCCAACACACGAGCAGGGTCTCCAGAATCCAATACGCTCAATCTCGTAGGTCCGACGCTGGCGAATCGGCAGTTGATTAGCCACGTAGCCGTGGAGCTTGGTTAATGCCGAACAAATCCGACTACTACAGACACATGGACCCAGTTACGCTGGCTCCCCGCACGGTCAATCCGTGGAGAAACCCTATGAAGACAGGTATCGTCTCTCCGGCCTACGATCCAACTGCACTGGCAACGTGGAAGTACGGCCTCGACATGACCAACGGCCACGCCAGCAACGCACCGACCAACTATCTGACAGCGGAAACAGATCGAGGTGCTTTGGCGGCGGCGGCAGGTGATTCGTGGATTCTTCTCCAGCGATGGGATGTGACGGCGGGCGTGAAGTCGATCACCGACTGGGAGATGTTCGCACTGGACTACGTGCCAGCGAATATCACAGCAGCCTACATCGTGGTCTACAAGTTCGACACGACGGTCTACACGCTTGTCGGCGAATCCGAGGCCATCGCCGCTGGTGACGGTGCTGATGCGTGGAAGTATTACACCGACACGCTGACGACTCCATTGGCGGTGACGCTGGCAGCGGGCGGGGAATACTACTACGGCATTCGTTTCGTCCTTGCCGATACCAACACTGACATCGGTGTGATGCGATCCGATGCGACCGACTTCACCGCTGGCAATCGCCGCATGTACGTCAAGGCGGCGAACTACTCAGCGGTGTCGATACCAGCCGCAGACGTGGCGAGCCAGTGTGAATACACGGCCCAAACGGCATTGTTTGGCCTCTCGATCACCTACACGTCCAGCACGTTTATTGAGTTCAACAAAACGGACTGGAGTGACATCTACAAATGGCTGATCCCGGTCGCGTCGGATGACCGCTACGTCATCAAGTTCGAGGACGTGATTGCCACCGACACGAAACGCTTTGAGATCTGGCAGCAGGACACGAATCGGCAGGGAGTTGCCGCGACCACGGAGGTGACGAAACTGGATTGCGGCAAGGCCGTGGCCGGAACGAATACCATCGAGAGCAATTCCAAGTCGGTCACGCTGACTGATATCAGTGCCACGGGCGTTGAGGGCAAGAAGTTCAACGTCTATCTATTCCGTCGCCCGATCGTGAATGGCATTGCATCAAGCGTGCAGGCGGTGCTTTGGAGCTGCACGGAGTTGGAGGCGGCGTATCACAATCACTTCATTAAGTTCGCTGGAGCGAGAACGTCAACTGCCTATGGCTTTACGACAGGCCGAGGGCGCGTCCTTAAGGCAATGGACTCTGCGGCAGCGGCTGGGTGTTCGGTAGGAAAAATCCAAATCGGCATTCGGCCAGTTGTGACGATTGGCGACTCGCAAACGCATACGTCGCTTGTGGGTGGGGTCCGGCCAACTACGGCTGGCTGGGGTCCGATGCACTCATACTTCACGAAGCCGCGCATCTGGATCAATGGAGGCAAGGCTGGTGGTGTCGCCTCTGCATTGATGGAAGATTATATCGCATCGACGACGCCAGGTGATGCGGATCTCGAATCCATTGTCGAGAACGGCTGCTTATGGCTGTGGAGTGGTTATGGCGTGAATGATGTTAGCGCTGCCGCACCAGCGAACGACGTAGACGCCAAGCAGGTTGTCGCCACTCTCGTTGATTACATCACCGATCTATACCAGATCCTGACCACTTTCGGACACGAAGACATGCTGTTTTGTGGACTGCCTCCGTGGAGCGACGGAGACGCATCCGAGTACGATTCAAAGGGAGTTCGGTGGTTTAACCGCGCCATGCTGGGATTGTGTCTGGCATGGAGGATTCCGTATTACAACGCTTGGCCCGACATGGTGACGCCGGGCACGCAGAACGATTCCATTCCCACGATCTCGGCGACGTACAGCGACGACAGTTTACACATGAACCCAGCGGCATCTCCTGTCGTGTGCGTCAAGGCAGTTTCGGCAGGAGAGAACGCGACAATCGACTTACGAGACGCATGGGATTAGCCCCCTAGCCCCGCCCAGCGGGAGGAGATGACGAGAAGACGTAAATGGCAGGCAAAGGTAGCAACTAATGACCATCTATTACGCCAAAGCAGCAGGGTCAGTGCTCGCGGCCAATGCGTGGAACACCGCAGCCGATGGCACCGGCACAGATGCGACGTTCGCGGACGGAAACGCAGCGGGACATACCCTGGACCTGAACGCCTTGGCGATGACCAGCCCTACCGGAACGACGCTGACATGCACGCTGTTGCGATCAGGAGCGACGAACGCAGGCGGAACGCTTACGCCAACCGGCACCCTGACCATTGTGGGCACGGTCAGCAACTCCCACACGTCAACGAGCGGCATGTTGATTGTTGGTGCCGGTGATAATCTGACAATCACCGGGCCTGGATCTGGCGTGGCCGTCACCAACACGTCTACGGGATATGCCATTGTCATTACAAGCACCGGCGTAGTATCCATCACGAACACAGGTGCCACTGCCTGCGAAGCGGGCGCATCATCGGGTACGGGCAGATGTGTTTCGCACGGTGGGACAGGAACTGGGTCATTAACCATAACAGCAGATACAGTGCTGACGGTTGGGGCGGGTAACAGCGGTCCTGCCATTGTATTTAGTGGAACAGGCTCCACCAGCCAGTTGACGGGCGCAGTGACGGGCAATGGAACGGGATGCTTGTATGCAGCTGGTGGAACGCTGACACTGACTGGAACTCCTACAATCAACGCGGGATACCTACTGCGAGTCACCACTGGCACGTTCGTGATGGACGGGGTTCCTGTTACGACAGGATTAGCAACTGTCCTGTCAACTAACTCCACGGGCGGCACGGTGACGTGGACTGGTTCGCGCACACTCGCGGCTGCAACGGATTGCAACTGGGGCATTCTGGTGGGTGCTACGCTCAATCTCACATCCCTTGCGCTGGCGTGCTCTGGGCGAATATTTATTGGGTACTCCAGCGGAACGCTAACGCTGGGATCAGGCGGAACCCTCGCACAAATCAATCTTCAATCGTCTGCCGCATGTGCCGCCATACTCGGTTCCGCTCACAGCGGGGCGATTGTCGGCCCGTCCGTGCCGTCAGCAGCCGATACGCGATACGGAATCACACGCGGCTATCCGTCCGATAGCGGGGCGGCGGTCACTGGCACCGGAGACGTGGCCGGACAAGGCACGCTCCAGATCCCCAACTCAGGAACACCGACAGGCACGGAAGACGCGACCAGCGATGCGTGCGTGGTGAGCGGCAAGACATACGGTAGTACGCCACGGACAGGTTCGGCGGCGACTGGCGGCGGTGGAGGCGCTCCGGTGTTCGGCGGAAATATGGTAAGGCGGGTGTAATATGGCAGGCGAAATTCAATATCGCGGCACCGAAACGGGCGTGACACTCTACGCAACGATCCGCTCCAAGACGAGCACGCAGTGGAATACCGCTGGCACGCCGAATTTCGAGGCGGTCACTGCCGCCAACTGGGCCGACTATGACATAGCCCTCACAGAGTCGAGTGGCAATTACTTCTACGTCGGCACGTTCCCGGCCATCACGGGCAACATGGTTGCTGGTTGGTACTGGGTGGACATCTTCAAGCGGGCCGGTGGTGCACCGGCGATCACGGACGTGCTGCAAGGAACCATCGTAGGCTATTGGGATGGAACGAACTTGCTTCCGTGGGCCTCCAAGACAAACGAAGTCGCCAACGACGCCATCACCGCAGAGGCTGTGAAGGCTGGTGCCATTGACGCGGCCACGTTCGCAGCGGATGTGGCAGCCGCGATCGCAGAATGGGTCTGGACGGCGGCAACGGTGTCGTACGGTGGCGTTGGAACGTACGGGCAGATGATGCAGAACATCATCGACGACACGGGCACGGCTGGTGTGGTAGTCGCAGCGGCTTCCAAGACCGGCTACACGCTGACCGCCACAACGGGCCTAGGCAATCAGACGGCGAATATCACTGGCACCGTCAGTGGGAACGCCACGACAGCGGAGATCGCCGACGTTCCAACAGTGGCTGAGTTTGAAGCCCGGACACTGGCGGCGGCATCGTACGCAACAGCCGCCAACCAAGTGACAATTGCCAGTTACATTGACACGGAGATCGGTGCTCTGACGACAGCCGTGGCCGACATTCCCACCAACGCCGAGCTGGCCACGGCACTCTCTGGGCTGGCTACGGCCACGAACCTAGCCACCCTCGACACGCTCATTGACAGGCTCGCTCCGCTGCTTGTGGGCAACGTGACCGGTGCGGGGACAGGGACAGAAGTCTACAGCTACGGTGGGATTACCGTGACGGTGACGGTCGATAGCAGCGGCAATGTGAGTGCGGTGGTGTTCTCATGAAGTGGAAATTTGCCACACACAAATGGTCCGCAAAGAAATTCGCCAGCGGGAGGTTTGCCGGGCTAGGCGTGGATATTGAATCTCCATTGAACGCTTCATCGGACGTTCGCAGATCTTCAGCATTTGGCGTTGACACAAGATCCACCAGTCGTGACTCACGCGATGCGACACGCGCGTCATGGTCGGCACCTGATCAATATAGGGCTCAGTGATGGCAACAACCGAAATCTGGACATACCAAGACATCGTTGAGCACATTCTCGACGTTTACAATGACGAGCGCGCGGGTCGCCCTTTGAGGATGGCTAAGCGCGCCGCAAAGGAGGCGTTGCGTTCACTTCAGACGGCGCATGCGTGGGTGATGTATAACGGAACACGCTACCTCGCCACGGTTGCGCCGTACGCGACAGGAACAATTGCCTATGATCACACGGGCGGCGCGTCGGAACGATTAGTCACGCTGTCGGGCGGTACGTTTCCGTCATGGGCAGCGTACGGAAAGCTCCTGATCGCGGGAGCCGCCTATCCGGTTGAAAGCTACGTCGATTCAACACATGTTGTTCTGGACGCGAATGTGAATCCTGGTGCTGACGTAGCCGCATTGACTGTGTACTCGCTGTACCGCGACGAATATCCTTTGCCTGTCGGATTCAAGACGATGGGGCAGCTTTGGAACGTCACCGAGGATGAGGAACTTGATGTTGTGTTCCCAGATCAGGCGTCACGCGATGCCGTGTCCGATCCGGCTGAACCGGGCGATCCCGAGTACGCCTACGTCACGGGCGACAGTGACTACATCAACAACATGTCGCTGGTGTTCCTGCCTCCACCGGACTCAGTATTGACGTTCCGGTACGACTTCCAAAAATCTCCAAGGCAACTCGTGACGGAGAAGTATTCGACTGGGACCGTGTCTGTCACTGCTGGATCGACCACGTGCACGATTGCGACGGGTTCGTTCACGCAGTCGCACGTTGGGTGCATCATTCGATTCGGCTCGTCCGCGAATGAGCCAGACAACCTATTCGGTGGTCTTGGTGATACCACGAACACGTACACGGACGAAAGGACGATTGTGTCCGTGGCGTCGAATGGCGCAACGTGTGTCCTTGACGCCGCGCCGTCTGCGGCAATCTCGTCTGTCAAGTTCACTGTGAGCGATCCGATCGACGTGGAGACAGGCGCGATGCTGACCGCTTACCAGCGTCTCTGCGAGTCGGCGTTTGCCATCCTAACCAAGCGTGACTCGAAGGATCGCATCGAGCGGCTCCAGTTGGCTGAGCGTGCCGTACTGGAGGCGAAGGACTCAGATCGCAGAATCGATCAGGTTTCACCATACTACGAATGCAGAGACCGTATCGGCGATGTGAATGTGATGGGGGATTGATCGGATGGCCGGAACGTCCATTTACATGCAGTGTCTCGAAGGTGTGCGCGATGTTATTGTCGCGTTGGGCCTGACGGATCTGCCAACCAATCGCATCGTCATACGGCGGCGTCCACACGACGGGTCGATGTACTTCCCCGGAATCACGGTGCACCCATCTCGGGAGAGGTATTCTCCAGGCACGAATCAGCGTGAATCGATTGGGTACGGGTGTGCGGTCACGATGGTTGTCAATAACGACAATGACTCGGTGTACCTCCTCGACAGACTGCTCGTGTGGAGAGAGTCGATTCGGCGCAAGTTCGTGGAGAAAGGCGCACTCTCAGGCGTTACGTCAGGCACGGTTTACACCGTCAAGGTCGAGCATGAGGACGTGATGGATTGGGGCTTGCTGAAAAACTCCAACCTGGACGTGTGTTCGTTGTGTATCCGCCCGTTTGTTTTGGAAACGAGAACGTGAGGTGAGACATGGGAGGCTGCTCGCAGGGAGCGTTGTCACGACTCGCGTTCGACGCGGACTCCACGTTTGATGCGTCGTCCAATCCGATCGATTTCATTTATGAAACGGTCGGAAAACAGCAGCGCGTGGTGGGCGGGAACGGAATGATGGGCACGCGATCAGAGAGCGTTGAGCGAGCCCGTAATGGGTGCTATCTGATATCCGGCCGCATTGGACTCCAGCCGGGAGGCGTTGACTATGACCATCTCTTGCCACGCATCTTGGGTGCCGCCGAGGTGGCGGACGTGTTCAGTCTGGCCGAGGCACTGCCGTCCTACAGTATCCTGATCGACAAGGTAGGTAGCATCTTTCGATTCGACGGATGCAAGACCAACCGGGCGATTTTGCGTGGAACTGCTGGCACTGGCGATGAGGATCAGGAACTGGTTGACCTGATCTTGGAGGTGATGGGCCAGACGGAGACAGGTGGCGCGTCGTGGGCCGGGACGATTCCTGCGCTGAGCACCGCGACGAATCGGGCCCCCTACACGTTCTACGAGGGAACATTCAAGGTCGACTCCGTGTCGTACGAGATCAAGCAGTTTGCCTTGGTGATCGACAACATGCTCCAGCCACGGTGGGTGAACAGCGTGACTCCAACGCAGATCTGCCCACGTGGTCGCAAGGTCACGCTCATCACGGACAACCCGTTCACATCCACTGAGTTCGCGGCCCTCTACGCCAATGCGAATGCGATCGCAGGGATGTCCGGTGAGTTGAAGTTCACGAACGGGAACATGTCCGCCACAATCACGATGCCCGGACTGCAGTGGGCCGATCAGACGCCGTTTGTGAAGGGCAAGACAGAAATCCCACTGGCCCTGGAGTTCTCCGTGCGGAAAAAGGGTACGACACCGGAACTGACTTGGACGAACGATTCAACGGCATAACCATGACAGATGACAAAGTTCGCAGCGCGATCGACAACCTTTTGCCTCAGGCGGACCCATTTGAAAGTCCAGCCAAGCAGGGAGGCGTTACCAAGGAAGTCGACACGCGCGCGTTTCAGAACGAGAAAGGGTCGTTCGGTCAGGAGTCACCTGAAGGTCCGCGAATGCCGTTCGGAACGGAGGTCGGTGAGCGGTCCCCTGGGTTCGACGCGATCCGTGCCGGTGATGACGTATCTGGTGCGATGGCGACGTATCAGGATCAGCTCGTTCGGTTTCTGACGACCATCCAGAAGATTCTCATGGAAACCACCAACCGTCTCGAAGCGCTCGAAAATTACCTGGACAGGCTGAGGTAGCCAGCGGGGTGACACGTGTATTTCAAGTGGGACAGCTACCAGCACGATGCGGGCGAAGTGGATGTGACCTACATCCAGCAGCAGCGCATGTTCTCACCGCGCAATCGGTACGTGTTCACGCGCAAGACGCTCACGGTCCAGGGCCACCTCTGCGTAACCGGGCAAGCGGACATCAAGGCTGCGATCGACGAGCTTGAGGACGCTTACCGATACGAGTGGCATACCGTAGGTCTGTATCACGACGATGGAACGCCCTCGGCGCACGTGTTGGATTTCAATTCCTCCCTCAACGGCATTCGGTTGCTGACGCTGGATTATCCCAAGGAGGATGGTGGCGAGTACGCAACAGGACGCAGCTATCGCGCCGTGTTTCAGGCGGATTACCTCTCCAGTGAGATGGAGATGTTCTCCTGGGAGGAAACCATCCAGGTCATCGGTACGGGTGGGCCCGACTGGGAGTACATTCCGCAGTTCAATGGACCGCCGCTGTTGCAGGTGAATTGCCTGCAGACTCCACAGCTCATCATTCAGTCTGGAGAGTCTGTCGGGATCACCGGGTACATCCAGCCTCCAGCACCCTACTGGCCGCAGTTCGAACACAGCAACCGGCGATCCATTGTGCGCGGCACGTGTCAGAAGAAGGGGCGATTACAGAGCCTTCTCTGGCCGACGCAGTGGGCGTATCGGTTCTCGCTCCCGTACTCGATCTCGAACGAGGGGATTGCCCCTCCCAATACCTAAGAAGGTGATGCGATGACTACTCGCTACTGGCTCGGCGCAGCGGCGCCTGTGACGGATGTTCAATACTTCGTGTTCGCGGGCACGTGGGCCGACACCGAGACGGCATACATCGAGATCAACGGCAAGCGTCTGACGATGACGCTGACTGCCACGATGACTCTGGCGCAGATGGCGCAGGCGATGTATGCCATGCTGACTGGTGGAGCGGCGGTAAACGGTGAAGTCCGCAACTGCCTGGGAACGAGCGTGGGTGAGTTTGCCATCCTGTCCGTGTCCTACAGCGCCTCGGCATACTGGATACGCCTGGAAGGGAAGGCGAACGGTCGCCCGATCGGAACAGTGACGGTCGGCGAGACGGCTGCCTCTGGGACGTTCGTGTCGGGCGGTGGAACGGATCGTACCGGAACCGGGCCGAACCACTGGGACAACGTGGACAACTGGGACGCGGATACCGTGCCCGTGGCTGCCGATGACATCGTGTTCGATCACCGGGCGTCGGCGGGTCCCCAGTTCAGTATCAGCCTCGCGTACGCTCCTGCGAGCATCACGGTGGCGCCAGGGTACAAGCACGAGATCGGCCTTCCGGCAGTCAACACATTGAACGCCTCGACTCCCTTCGACGAACCGAACGGACAGTACCTCGCGTTCACGTCGTGTGCTGACGTGCGTGTGGACTCTCCGTCAGCGAAAAATATCAAGCTCGACTTCGGGTCGGCGGCTTCCACCATCGTGGTCGATGCCACTGGGCAGAGCTACGAAACGAACGTCGCGCCGCTGCTGATCAAAGGCAATCACGCATCCAACAGCCTGACCGTGAATGACGGGCGGGTCGGCGTGTGTGTCGAGCCGAAGACCGCAGGCAACCTGGGAACGCTCGTGATCGGCGGTCAGGGGAGTCCTGTCGTCGAAACAGGCGACACGGTGACTTTGGGTACCGTAACCGTCGATAGCGGTTCGGCGAAGCTCCGCACAGCGTTCACGACGCTGACGCAAAACGGAGGCACCGTGGAACAAGTCGGTGGAAACATCGGCGGCACGACGCTCAATGTCAACGGCGGCACGTTCTTTCCCAAGACAGTCGGGACGTATGCCACCGTCAACCAGAGCAAAGGTACGATCGACTGCACACGTGACGCACGTGCGAGCAAGACGTTTACCAATTTTTACATGTACGGGGGCGGCTTGAAGGACCCCTCAGGGACGATCACGCTGACGAACGGATTCCGCCTCTACGCGAAGCTGTCCGACGTGATTCTCGATCTCCCTGCCATTAAGAAGTACACGATCGGCGCGGTGTAAGTATGCCGAACTTCGGTGTCACATTCCCTGAACTTAAGCTCACGCGTGGCGACATGCTGCTGACACACGGAATCGCTCCATCCGTGTGTGTCGCCTACGCGGTTGCTGAGCCGACCGTCGCGGCCTATGGCGATCTTGCATTCACGGATGGGGCCACGCCGATCCTGAGCTTCAAGGATTGCGCTATCGATCAGTACACCATGACTCCCCCGGCAGTGCGTAGGGGATTCCGTTACAGGGTGCTGATTCTCGACCGTCGCTGGAAGTGGAAGCACTGTCTGATCTCGGGCCGATACAACGTGCGTCTCGCGGATGGAACGATCAAGGCGGATACCAAGAAGACCTACAAGGAGGTGTTGGAGATCCTCCTGAAAGCGTTGGGTGAGACGAGCTACGACATTCGCCTCACTGCGGACGGGCTGGAGCCTCCTGAGGTGAACTGGAGTCGGCAGCGCGCAGATCTGCAGCTTGCGTACCTGTGCGACCGTATCGGCTGCCTGATCGTTCTGCGACTTGACAACACGATCAAGATCGTTCCGTATGGAGAGGGGCCGACCTATCCAACCACTGGCATGGAACTGAATCCCGTCATCGACACCAACCCATCCGCGTTACCAAAGAACGTGGTCGCGACACTGGGTCCAACCAAGTTCCAGATGAAGATCAAGCTGGAAGCGGTCGGCGTTGACTACGACGGATCAATTCGGCCCATCGACGAACTGACGTACAAACCAACTGCCGGATGGCAGTACGAGATCCCCGGTGTGTTCTCGAACGTCCCTGATGGAGAAGAGCGCCAACTCGCGCGAGACACGGTATATCGCTGGTATCGGATCAAGCAGTTTTCGGACGGCACGCTCGATCTCCCGGTGCCCGAGTACACCATCTCCGATATCGAGGATATCCTGCCCCTGTTGCCGCAACTTGCTGACGTGTCAGACGATACGGCTGAGACCCCGTTTGTCGAAGGATACTTGTTCAACTCGGACCTGAAGGGGATCAACGAGGAAGAAGGCGACTTCGCCCGCTTTGACGATGAGTTCGAGCTGGATACCGAGCGCGGCATTGTGAAGCTGCCTTACGCCGTGTTCAAGGTGCTGGACACCGGGCACCAGGACCCGGCAGAACTGTATCTCACGGCGGCGTTCTACGCTCGCAAGGACCAGACGTATGCCCGGTGGTTGCACGAGTATTCCCACGAGATCAACAAGCAGTCGTCAATCGGGTACGGTGACGCGCAGGTCGAACAGTTCGACATGTTCCGCTGCCTGATCCAGCACTACAGCGATCTCTCTAAGACGACGCTGTCAGACAACCGCAATGACGTGAATGATCAGGCGCGCATGCTGGCCGAGTCGAACGCCAAGATCTACACGGCGCTCCCCACCATGTCGATGCAGTGGAATGGCCTGTACCCGATTGACCTAGACGGGAATGTGCACATGCTGCGGTGGCTTGTCGGTGGCAAAGCGGCCACGACGTGGGGAGGCAAGAACCTGGAGTATCACTACCAGACCATGTCCCGTTCCGAGAAGCGACTGCGTTATGAGTCGGCGAGGGCGTTGCACCTATGAGAGGTCAGTGGCACAACACGCACTGGATTGAAGCGCTGGCGTCGGAAGACATTCCGGCGTTCGGGTGTGTGGAGATTACCGGCGCCGTGCACGAGGAACCGAATCGCACGGTGTTACTCGTGTCGCAGCCTAACGAAGACAGTGTCTCGCCATTCGCGATCAACTCGCACAAGCCGATTCCGAGTGGTGGATATGGGCTCGTCTCGTTGACAGGGCCGGTGTTCTGCCTCTATGACAACGCCTCCACGCCGGGGACGGGAGAGCTATGGGGCCCGCAGGCTGGATCATTCGAGATCAAGAAAGGACATCTTGGTCTCATCATCCTCGGTGGCATCGACACTGAACGCGGCATCGTGTGTGTCAATGATGCGTCGGCTGGTTCGCTATGGTGGATCGGAAAGACCACTGAGGCGATCGCTGCGGAAGACACGGGCGATGTTGAGCAGCACGATCAGCTATGGTCCGCCACGGGAAATCACTTCACGGTACTGAATCCGCATGAAGTGGCTTTCCCGTCTGGATTGCGTGTGCGTTGGACGTACTACCCTGGCTGGACTGACTTGGTGGCAGAACCGTTCGACTATACCGAGTGTGCTTAATGGGTAGCATCTACGTCAAATCTGGAGAGATACAGTTCTGGGGTTCGCCAACGAACCCCACGCCTGTTGGTATCGCGTTCAGTGTTGACTGCTGCCCGTGCGGTTGCTGGTTTTACTACGACACATTCAATATTGCAGATACAACCACACCGCCGAACTTTTACGAGGTTTCTCCGTCTGACTGGGGTATTTCAGGTTTTAACCTCGTCGAAGATTACTCAACTGGAACGGACGGAACAGCGAACGCACAAATCATCTGCACTCAGGAGCAGCCATCGGACCACGCTGGAGAGCAACAGTTGTATGTCGAGGTCATCCCAGAAGATGGCGACATTTACTATCTGTGGCTCTGCAACACCAGTTCAACATCAGTGACGGGTGGAGTGGAAGTCATCTTTGAATGCACAACCGCACCGTCTCAGTGGACTGTCACAATTGGTGGTGACTCCGTCAACTACACCGGAGTAACGGCCAATGGGCTGGGATTTGTTGGCCTTGGCGCGTGCGTTGATGCAGACTCGGATATGGCTAAGGCGTGGATCATTCAGAGTGCCGAGGAGGGCTTGTGGTCCGAGGGAGTCACGGTCGGATCAGGTCGGTTCTCAGCAATCGGTCACAACAACGTGTCCCACCTGAATGTCTTTGACAACTACCGAGTTGCGGAGTTGCGAGACACGGCAGGGAACACGTGCGATGACTGCTTTTGCCGGTGTCTCGGCATCGCTATGCCTAAGGAACTTACGCTCACTGTTGTGGATGCGACTGGTCGGGCAAGTTGCGCAGGCGGATACACATGCACGCTGACGTGGGAATGGAACGCGGGTACTTCACGGTGGAAGGGAAATTACACCGTCGTCAACGGCGCTTATTCCCAGTTCTTTGAGTGGTGCCTAACGTGCGAAAGCGCAGGAGATAACGACCCATCCAATCCAGGTCAGAACTTCAGCCTGTCGCTGTGCTCATCGACTGGGTGCGCATCCGTGTGGCCTGACGGATACCTTACTGTTTGGGAGCCAACATCCGCGTCAACGTGTAACCCACTTCTTCTGCGATTCGGACCCATGCCGATGAGCATTACGGACCTAACCTGCTCGATGTGCTATCCACCAGGGTCAGGTGATGCAACCGGCGAGTTTTACATCGAGGTGACGCTATGACAGATTGTCAATGCAATGAACCTGGATGGTGCGAACGGCATCAGTGTCAGAAGCACGCGCGATGGCACGAGCTGTGCAAAACGAATCAGGCGTACTTTGATGCGTGGGAGCGCGGGACTGGACCTGGGCAAGGCGATCCACTTAACCGGAAGTCGAAGACATCGCTCAAGGCGTGCGGCCCCGGCTGCCACCTGTCGCGTTTGCTGGCGAAGTTCTGGATTCGCGATCGGGCCGGATGCAACTGCAAGGAACACGCCGTACTGATGGACAACTGGGGTCCTGCCGAATGCCTTGACCGCATGGATGAGATCGTGGAGTGGATGGAGAATGAGGCGAAGGAGCGGGGCCTCCCGTTCATCCAGCGGGCCGCGCGGGCGATGGTGAAGATCGCGGTCTGGAGAGCACGAAAGGAACTTGCGCATGTCGCTGCTTGATACCCTGTCGTACGTCGCGGACACGCCCGGTGCCCTCCTGAGAGGCGTGCTTGCCGGAAAGCCTGGACATCGCGCGACGGGGCGTGAAGCCCTGCACCTCGGCGCAAACAAGCCTGGATTCGACTCCGGTGACATTCCCGGTTTTCTGGCTGAGATGCTTCTGGACCCCGTGAACCTTCTCGGTGGTGCCGGTGTGCTGAAAGGTGCCAAGTACCTGAGTAAGGCGCGCAAGGCACGTGTAGCCGTGGCGACAACCGCGACAGCCGCAAAGTCGGCCGAGAAGATGGCGGCGACTGCCAAGCCCCTGGTCGCTGCTGTCGATCCACGAGTTGCGGAGGTGCGCGAGGGGACCGAGTGGCTTGCCAAGCACTATGGCGACAAGCTGGAAAAGACGCGAAAAGCCACTGGCAAGACGAATGTGATCAATGAGCGATCTGGCTTGCCACTGTGGGACGATGGAGGGAAAGGCAGCGCTGACCTTGCGAGCATTCGACGCAACTCGATGGAAGTGGCAGCAAACCCCAATATCGAGTACGCTGCGCAATACGTTCCAGGAAAGCGAGCCATCGAATACAACCCTGCCTCCACGGCCGATTACTCCACTCTGAAGCAGCTCGGCGTTCACGAGGGACAGCACTACCTGAACGATCGCAATCTTCACGAGATTCTGAAGTTGCACATTTCACGTGTGAATGATGCTGCCAAACGCATGTGGGCGAAGCGTGGATATGACGGTCCCTTCCACATGCGGAAGCGTCCCGACGTGCAGGGCAGATCGTTCCTGGACTACATCATGGACCCGGATGAGGTTCTTGCCAGAACGGCCGTCACACGTCAAGGGATGGAAGAGGCTGGGTTGAAGTCCTTCACACCGGGGACCTACTATCGGCGTCAGAAGATGGTGGACGGGTCGGGTAAGCAACTTTCCAAGAGATCGTTTCCGCTGAGCGCCAGTGAGCTGACAGATCTGCCGCGTGAGGCACGTCAGGACGCCGATCTGTTGCTCAGTGTGTATGGACCAAAACTCGTCAATCACCTGCTCAGAGTCTTGCCAGCGATCCCGGTTGCCGGTGGCGCCGCAATCGCGGCCTCGCAGGCGCGTGGCCGATCGCCGTCTGCCTGACACGTATAATGCACCCAAAGGAGAATCCCATGTCGCGTCTTTCGATCGCCCAGCACAATATGCCCGCCAAGCCGTCCCTGTCGCCCCCTGTGCAGCCGGGAGTATTTCCTCCGAAGAAGAAGCCTGTCCCGAGTCTTGCTGGAGCCGTAGGGCTTCCGTCGCCGTCTAGGATGCCTGGCGCCGAAGTCGGCATAGTGGGTCAGGGTGTGCCGCGCTCGAGCATCGACGTGGAAATGATTCCTCCGATGCGAGCCACTATGCCCAGGAGTGCCGCGTTGTCGACTCCCGAAGGCAAGCAGTGGTTGCAGGACACGCTCGACGCGAACGGAACGACGAGCCTGTCGAGGAAACCACCGGCCAGTGCACTCAACTTTCGTGACGCGGTGTGGCGAAGCACTGATGTTCCGAGTGGCCCCGTGATGACGGACGGACTGTTGAGAAAAGACAGTCAGGGTCGCCAAGTTGATCAGCAAGGCAATGTTGTGCCTGGAGGCATTAGCCTACTCAACGCCACGGCTCCACGAGGCCAAGGGCCGATCGCTGGTATCCCACGCCCTGCTCCCGATGATCCAAAGACACCGGAGGAAGCACTGCAGCGCATAAATGCCCTCAAGGATACGGCAGACCGGATTCGTAACGGTATCGCCCCTCCTGGATCACAGCTTCCGCAGACTCAAGCTACCTCTGATCAGCTCTCTGCGGAGGGCGAGCGTTACCGACAGTCGTTGGATAATCCCGTCATGCCTTCCAATCTGTCTCCTCAGGGGCAGGAGGCATGGGGAGCCCGGCAACAGGAAATCGCTGGACAACGGCGCGCGGTCAGCGTGCAGGACATGCTGAGCGGCAATGGAACACGTGCGATGGGCGAGAATGGCATGCCGATCCGCAATGGCTCCGGTGCCCCGCTTCCCAACACCGTCCAGGGTTCCGTTGGTGCGGATGGATCTCCGGTGTATCGGCCTGATGGAAGCCGCATGGTTGAGCCGGTCGGTGGCTGGGGTGCCGCGCCATCCACAGGGCAGATGATCCCGCGCACGGAACAAGAGCGTGCGCGAGACAGTGAATTGCTCGATGCCGCCCGCTACAAGTCCGACATGCGCGCCCAGCAGCGGGCCGAGATCGAGCAGGCCGGTGGATTCGGTGGCCCCCGCCCAGGAATGCTGGGTGGGTTGATGGATCGCGTGATGGGTCCTCAAGCAGGGCCGGATGCAAGGAACTTCAGCCGCCCCGGATTCGCTGATGACGTGATCCGCATGGAGGCAGCCAAGGCCAAGCGTGAACGCTACCTGAACTCGCAGGGTGAGTACGCCGGTCGTGGGCGAGCGGAGCGGCAGGCTGTGTTGCAGGAGCGCAAGGACCGTGTCGCAGCACGTGGCATGGAACAGGCAGCGAACCGCACTGCTCGCATTGAGGCGCGGAAAGCGGCCTCCTTGCCGATGAATCCAATGCAGGCGATGGCGATGCGCAACCCGGCCCTCAATG
>Ga0208245_1000152_pt1 | contig 69505 bp, 76 predicted proteins | sample RifOxyC1_FD_184035 | JGI IMG/M metagenome (GOLD analysis project Ga0208245, IMG submission 184035) | Soil microbial communities from Rifle, Colorado - Rifle Oxygen_injection C1 (SPAdes) | ecosystem: Environmental > Terrestrial > Deep subsurface > Rock core/Sediment | place: Rifle, Colorado... | reverse complement strand
AGAGTCACCACGCAATCGGGGCGTACGCATTGGTCTAAAGCCACCACGCACGCGGAGCGTGCGATTAGTCAGAGTTTTGTTGGAAAAAGGTTCGAGCAAAGGATATGATTAGATCACATTCAGAAACTTGGTCGGAAGTAAGCGCAAAATCTGGGCGCGCCGAAGGCGCGCTGTATGGCGAGGAAATGAATTCCGTCTTGCGGGTGCGGGCGAATTCGGAGGGCGGGCGGAAAACAAGAAATGAGATCTTAATAGTTTCTTTTTTTGAATCCAAAATCTATTTATGAACAAACCAAAATATTTTCTCTATGCTCGCAAGAGCACCGAAGATGATGATAAGCAAGTGATGAGTATTCCAGCTCAACTTGTGGAGCTTCGTGAATTTGCGAGCAGAGAAAATCTTGAAATCCTTGAGGAATTTCAAGAGTCGAAAAGCGCAAAGAGTCCGGGACGAGAAGTGTTCGGCGAAATGATGATGCGTATTGAGAAAATGAGTGGTGTAGGTATTCTCGCGTGGCATCCTGACCGACTAGCGAGAAATTCTATTGATGGAGGTCGCATCATTTACGCCGTAGACACTTCTAAAATAGTCTCTTTGCGCTTTCCGACATTTTGGTTTGAACCCACCCCGCAGGGACTCTTTATGTTGCAAGTGGCGTTCGGACAAAGCAAATATTATTCCGATAATTTGAAGCAAAATGTCGAACGAGGTATGCGCCAAAAATTGCGACGAGGAGAATGGCTAACCCGCGCTCCATTCGGGTATGTGAACAATCCAACTACGCGCAATATCGAACCTGATGTGGTGAAGTCTAAAATTATTGTCCGCGCTTTTGGTGAATATGTAAAAGGAACACATACCCTCATTTCGCTGTCGCAATTTTTGGCTGACCACGGTGTTGCTCAAAAGTCCGGAACGCCACTTGGCAAAGCTTCCGTGAAAAGGATTTTGACTAATCGTGCGTACTTAGGATTTACCAAACATCACGAGGAATATTTTCCCGGAAGCTTTGCGCCAATTCTTTCTCCGACACTGTTTGAAGCTGCGCAAAAACAACTTCTCGTGCGAGCGCATCCGAGACATAGCAAAATATCTCATAATTTTCCTTTCACTGGACTTTTTCGTTGTGGGGAATGTGGCTCGATGATAACTGCTCAATGGTGTATTGGAAAAATGGGTGGTCGTTATCGCTATTATCGTTGTACGAAAAAGAAAGGAAAATGTGGTCAAGGATATTTGCAGGAAGATGCGCTCGCTCTCCAAGTTAGAGAACAGCTTCAAACAGTGTCGTTTCCCGAAGCGTGGGCAGATTATATGCTCAAAAAAGTTGAAGTTTTTGAGCATGACGAAATCCACGCTTCGGGAAATCGGCTCGGACAGATGAAGGAAGATTTGAAAACGCTTGAAGCAAAACTCGACGCACTCGTGGATTTATACCTAAACCACGATATTGAGCGCGAAATATATTTGACAAAAAAGGACGCGCTCATGCGTCAAAGGAGCTCGCTTCAAGCGAAATCTTCATCTGCCCGAGCCGAGAGAAAGAATTGGGTCGAACCCCTGCGGAAGTGGATTTTGGATTCAAAACGCGCGGGGTTTCTGGCAACCAGTGAAAATCTCCATGAGATGCGAGATTTTCTTCGTTCTTTTGGAACGAACCCCGCGCTTAAAGACAAAACTATTTCGATCTCATTTTGCCCGCCCTCCGAATTCGCCCGCGCCCGCAAGACGGAATTCATTTCATCACCATACATCGCGCCTTCGGCGCGCCCAGATTTTGCGCTTACTTCCGACCAAGTTTCTGAATGTGACCCTACGGGGAATCGAACCCCGATTTAAAGCTTGAGAAGCTTCCGTCCTAACCGTTAGACGATAGGGCCGCACTTCGAACTGACCAGGCGATAATAGCAAGATTTCGGGGATTTTGTAAGTTCATAAAAATGTAAACGTCTTTGGTAGTATAGATATATGAATACAAAAACTCTTTGGGCGATGGGATTGTTAACTATCATCGTGGCGCTCGGTGTATATGGGTACTCTAGCTATCGACCAGGTTCTGAATTGCCGCCAAAAGCGCAGGTGCCATCAGACACAGTTTCAAACGGAGATCAGTCTGCAATTGAGGCAGTGATTGTAGAGTACGGTGCCACATTACAAAAGCCGAGCAAGATTAACATCGTTTCAATTGCACCAAGAGCTTCTGGGAAGGCATTTGAGTCGTACCAAGTAGAAGCAAATATAGTCGAGACGGTAAGCGGGTCACCATCAGGCGTGTACCCAGTCTCTATTACTGTAGAGAAGCAGGGTGGCTCATGGATGATAACGGCTCTTACAAAGGGTGCGTATAGCGAGCTTCCACAACGCACGACTATTACAGGTATTTGGGAATGTTTGCCACACAAGGGAGATGGCCCACACACGATGGAGTGTGCATTTGGTATCGCAAAAGACCAGAGCGACGGACACTACGCAGTGGACACATCACTTATGTCGACGTACCCAGTGGACTACCCGACAGGTACACATCTAAAGATAGAAGGCATAGTAACTCCGGCCAACCAACTCAGTTCAGTGCAGAAATATGATATCGATGGAATAATCCGCGCAACGAGCATCACAAAGATATAAAAAGAAAAACGGGGGATTGAGTAATCCTCCGTTTTTTTATTCTATCGGTCCCCAGCGCTCGCAGAATTTCCCGACGCGTCCAGTGGACCGTTTTACATAGGGAACGTTGTCGCAGACCTCGCCATCGTGAGGGATGTACGTCATGGGCCTCCAGTATATGGGTGGCCCTTGTGGGGGAGCGGGGATGCGAGCCAAGTAATAAAGGCTTTGGACGCTGTGTACTTCGAGCACGGGCGGCTCAAAGGACCGCACAGATCCCACATCTCCATGGCTTTTGCTTGGGGAGGGGGTGAGCAGTAGCGCGAAGAGCGCCACTACAAGCATTAGGCGAACTAACATTGAGTCCTCCGTATGTTGAAAACAAAACAACCTCTTACGTTACCGTAGAGGTTGTTTTGTGTGTTGTCAACGAAGTGTTTCGAGCAACTAGTGCAACTGTGCGTTGTACTGAGCGACCAAGGCATCGATGGTGCCATCGGCTTTGTACTTCTGGATCTCTGCGTTGATTTGCGGCATGTATTTTACAAGAGGAGACTTCTTCGAGATGGTGATGTAGAAGCTCTCATCCGCGACAGTCTTTGGAAGTGCTTGGTACTGGTCGGTGTGTTTTGTGTTTTTCAACATCACATTACCTGCGTAGAGTGAGTAGATAAAGTAATCTGCCTTACCTGAAGCTACCAACGCCAATGCTTCCTCTGTTGTGGCGACGTGGGTGAAGTTCAATTTTTCTGCGCTGTACGTGTCAAACTCCTGACCATAGCTGTCGCCAGTCATAGCAACGCCGTGCTTGGTCAAAAGATCATCCCACTTTGTGAAAGTAAATTCTTTGCCCTTTGCAACGAAGAGTGCGATAGGGTCAACAGTGTATGCCTCTGAGTAATCCATGTATTCAAGACGCGCGTCTGTCTTATATGCGGCAACCAAGACATCAACCTCTCCAGTCTTTGCCTTTGCCTGGACCTGGTCCCACGCGCCTTCAGCAGGGAAGCTCACAGGGATATTAAGGTCAGCGAAAATCTTCTTTACGAGCGCTGGGCCTGCGCCATCGATCACGTCACCATTTTGGTACATGATAGGAGGCCATTCTGGGTGGCCAGATGCGACAGCGACCTTTGCGGGCATAGTGCTGTTCATCTTCCACGCCGCGAACCCGCCAACAATAAGTACGATCAAGACTATGAGAACAGTATATTTTTTATTCATATCTAATACTTTTTAAATAAAGACCCAGAAACAATCTACACAAACATTGAATCTACAACTTCTTTTACAAGTGTGCCGTCGGCTTTACCTTTAAGGTCTTTCATAAGCGCACCCATAAACTGGTTTGCTCCTGACTTGTCAGTAACACCCATCTCGGCAGCTTTCGCAGTTGCTGCTGCAACAATCTCTTCACGAGACATCTGCTCTGGAAGCATGGTCTGGATAAATGCGAGTTCTACCTTTTCGCCTTCGGCGAGTTCTGGACGGCCGCCCTTTTCAAACTGCTCAATAGAGTCTTTGCGCTGCTTTGCCGCACGCATAATAACGGTAAGAGCTTCTTCCGCATCGAGTACGCCATCGGGGCCCTTGCCTTTAGCAACTGCCTCGTTTGTCATAGCTGACATAAGCCCACGGATAACTGATAACTTAACGGCATCTTTGGCGCGCATTGCGTCCTTAAGCTGCTCCTTCAATTCACTTTGTGTCATGGAATTAGTCTACATGCTAAAATGGCTTTATGGAATGGCTTATCATCGGTCTGCTTGTGGCGGTATTAGGGTTTCAACTCTTTCTATATATACGTGCCCAAAACAAGGCAGAACCTGAAAATACTCAAGGGTTAATGTTGCTTCAAAACCAGCTCGCCGAACTTACGCGTTCAATGGACCTCAAACTTGGAGAGGGGACGCGCAGCATGTCAGAACTTGCCAGCTCGCAGTCTGAACAGGCGCAACGCCTTATGAGCACTATCACTAAACAGGTGCAAGATCAGCTCCTTGAAGTGGTGAAAGGTGTAACCCAAACACAGGAATCTACAAAGCAGGTGTTTGTCATCGCAGAGCAGCTCAGCAACTTGGAGAAGGTTCTCAAAAATCAAAAGCAGCGTGGAAACTTGGGCGAGGCAAGTCTCGAACTTGTGATGAGCAATATTTTGCCACCCGGTGCATACGCTATGCAATACGAATTTCCAGGAGGGGAAACAGTTGATGCAATAATCCATACCAAAGAAGGGTTTATTCCAGTCGATGCGAAGTTTCCTCTTGAAAACTACACTCGTATACACGACGAGAAAGATGACATCCGTCGTGGTGAGTTTGAAGAGGCGTTTAAGCGTGATCTTAAAAAGCGTATTGATGAAACGAGCAAGTATGTGCGCCCTAAAGATGGCACACTCCCGTTCGCGTTTATGTACATTCCGGCCGAAAGCATCTATTACGACCTGTTGAACGATGGTATTGGTGCAGTAAACACCCGCAGTCTTCTAGATTATGCACAAAACGAGAAGAAGGTGATTATTGTGTCGCCTACAACCTTTGCTGCATACCTCCAGTCGGTGCTCTACGGCTTCAAGGCGTTTAAGATTGAAGAGCAGGCAAAAGATATTGCTAAGAATGTCGAGGCGCTCGGCCGACACATTAATGCCTACCAAGATTATTACAAAAAGTTGGGAGCCTCGCTTTCGACAACGGTTAACCACTTCAATGCCGGGACTAAAGAGTTGGGCAAGATTGAAAAGGACGTATTGAGAATAGATGCGTCAGCAGATATTTCTATAGACGTGCCGCTGCTCGATAAGCCTATAGTAGAAGGGAAGGAATAACAGCATTTGCTACAATAGATATATGGAACAAAAAATGGTTACTACAGGTCTTGAATTACCAGGGTACAAGATTGTCGAAAACGTAGGTGTGGCGCGCGGTATTATCGTCCGCTCACGCTCTATTATTGGCTCTATCGGGGCGGGTTTGCAGACCATTGTGGGAGGCAATATCTCCCTTTTTACAGAACTTTGCGAACAGAGCCGCGAGGATGCCTTTACCCTCCTTTGTGAACATGCCGAAAAGATGGGTGCCAATGCCATTGTCGGTATGCGCTACGATGCCAACGAGGTAAGCGCCGGGGTAGCCGAGGTTTTGGCCTACGGGACAGCCGTAGTTGTCGAAAAGATCTAATTAAGGTATAGTAGTTCGCGTTATGGCAACCAAGGAAAAAGTAGAAAAAACAGCAAAAACAAGCGAATTCGCAATCTTCCAGACTGGAGGCAAGCAGTACATGGTGTCTGCAGGCGACAGTGTAAAGATTGAAAAGCTTATGGGCGAACACAAGGTTGGAGACAAGGTCTCTTTCAGTGATGTTCTCTTGGTTGAAAACGGCTCAGATACGACTATCGGCACCCCATTCATTAAGGGTGCAACTATCTCTGCTGAAATCTCTAAAATCTCTCGCGCACCAAAAGTTACTGTCATCAAGTACAAGGCGAAGAGCAACTACTACAAGAAGCGCGGCCACAAACAGCCATTCTTTGAGGTAAAAATCTCAAGCATCAAGTAAAAAGAAAGACCACTCCCAAAGGGGTGGTCTTTTGTTCTGGCTCTCAGTGAGAGCTGCGTGCGGCCGACTTGTCGTACAGCCAACTCTTTCTCCGCTCCCGCTCCTGAGCCCGCTGGACGGGATCCGGTTCGAGAATTCCGATATTCGCGAAGAGGGTGGTTTCTGTGTGGATAATGTACAGACCCCCTTCGCACAGATACACCGTGCCGGTGAGCTTCTTGTCGTACACGCTCTCCATCTCCCAGTCGAACGGTATCGTGTCGTAATGACCGCCTTCCGTTTGCCGGAGTTCTACGCGGGTGATGCGCCAATCCCGCGTCATGCCCTTCGTGAGGGCTTGCTCAGCTAACTGCGCCAACCTGACGCTAGTTCCGTTAAGATTCATTGCTCTCTCCCGTTGTGCTACATAGTCCGTAATTTTTTTACCTTAAATAAACTACTTTGTCAAATAAAAAGAAAGACCACTCCCAAGGGGTGGTCTTTTGATTTGTCCCGACAGGGGACTAGTGGATTCCGCGCTTGTAGTCGCTGTTTCCGTAGAGGCTCTTGTCGGGGTTCCCAACGGTCGAGTCGTGAGGGTTGGCGCTGTTGGCGAGAATTCTTGCGACAACTTCAAGCGAGGTCCGCTTTTGCGAATCGGTGGTTGGTGCCGAAGGCTTCGAACTCTTTTTGTCAGACATAGTGCCTCCCTTTGTACGTTGTTTCCGATATTTTTTATACCCCGTATAAACGAATATGTCAATAACGACACGTGTGGATTACTGACGAGAAGAGAGGGCACTGGCGATAGTGTCTGGGTCGGCATATTCGAGCTCTGAACCAGTTGAGAGGCCGCGGCCGAGAGAGGAAATTTTAAAGCTTGCCCCGTGAGGCTCAGAGCCTTTTACGGGGTTTAGACCTTCAGAAATAGGGCGAAGTTTTTCCTGGATGATAAGGCGGGTATGGTCGCCCTCAGTGGTCGCAGAAAGGCCCACAATGACCTCAGTGAGCTGGAGTTTAGCTGCATCGGCTTCCACACGTTTAAGCATCTCCCGCAGGCGTACGTGCTTTTCAGGGGCTTCAGAGGCAAGGGGGATAGTTCCGCCTAAGACGAAGTACAGGCCGCGGAAACCGCTCTGTTCAATATTCTCAATATCGGCATCCTTTTCAACAAGGAAGAGGATGGATTTGTCGCGTGACGAGCTTCCGCAGATAGAACACAGCCCGTTATGTTCAGAGCCTTTTGCGTACCAGCGCAGGCACGATTTGCACTGTGCAGTTTCAGTACCTAAATGTTTTATTGCCTCGGAAAGATCGCCTCGGAAGCCTGGTTGCTGCGAAAGTAGAAATTGCACAAAGCGTCGTGCTTGGCGTGGACCGATGCCAGGAAATTCTTTAAATAAATCTGTAAGCCGCTCAATCGGATTCATATATTAGAAATCTGTGCTGTTTGCAGAGAACACACCAAAGTCCGTCTTTTCGAGGGTCTGGAAGCTTGTGCGCTTGTCGTCGAAGTATAGTTCCACCATACCCACCGGGCCGTTACGGTGCTTTTCAATCAAGATTTCAGCAATATTTGGACGCTCACTTTCTTTATTCTGTTTATCATCACGATGGATAAACATAACCACGTCGGCATCCTGTTCAATAGAACCAGAGTCGCGGAGGTCGGAGAGGCGAGGCTTGCCGCCGCGTTGTTCCACGGCGCGAGAAAGCTGCGAGAGAGCAATAACAGGCACATCAAGTTCACGCGCCAAGTTTTTAAGTGAGCGAGAAATTTCTGTGACCTGCTGCACCATAGAGTCAGAGGCACGGGTTGTTGTGGGGGCCAAAAGTTGCAAGTAGTCCACGACTATCAAGTCGAGACCCTGCTCTTTCTTGAGACGGCGAGCAACAGAGCGCATTTTCAAAATGTTGTTGCCTGGTTGGTCGTCGATAAAGATAGGAGCGCGAGAAAGGCGGTCGTACGCTTCGCGGATACGGTCAAAGTCTTCTTGGTCGGTAATGCGTCCTGTGCGCAAGTTCCATGAGTTAACACGTGCCTCTGCGGCCACCATTCTGTCTACAAGCTGCTGTGCGCTCATTTCCAGCGAGAAGAAGCCAACAGTAGTGCCGTGCTGGATGGCGCTTTGGCGAGCAATGTCGAGTGCCAAGCTCGTCTTACCAACGGAAGGGCGGGCGGCGAGAATGATAAGGTCAGATTTTTGGAAACCTGCGAGCATATTGTCCAGTTCTTTAAAGCCAGTACGTACGCCGCGTAGTTCACCCTTATTGTCCTGGAGACGTTCGAAGTTCTCCCACGCCTTAGCAAGTGTTTCTTTAAGAGCTGTAAATTTAGTAAGAGAGGGGCTTTCAGTAACTTGGTAGATTTTCTTTTCTGCCTTGTCGAGTGTTTCGTCTATGTCGCCACTTTCATCAAAACCAAGTTCTGCTACATATTCTCCAGCATCAATAAGGTTGCGGAGCATAAACTTTTTCTGCACCTGTTCGGCATAGTGCTTTGCATTGCTTGCGGCTGGCACTTCACTGACAAGTTCAGCAAGATAGGAGACGCCACCAATACCTTCAAGGCCTTTGTCATCGGAGAGTCGTCCGCGAACACTTTCAATATCGATAGGTTCATTCTTTTGAAAGAGCGAAAGCATTGCACGGTAAATAATGCGATGCTTCTCACTATAAAATGCGTCTTCAGAAGAAAGCACTTCAGAACTTTCAGCCATACCCTCTGGGCGTATCATCAAGGCACCAAGAAGAGCCTTCTCAGCTTCACCCGATTGAGGGGGGATCCGGAACTTTGTATCTTTCTTAACCACACCTATAGACTACCCTTGTTTCTCCAAGTATCAAAAATGGATAATGCGGGGATAAAAAGGGGATGAGAATCCCTTTATTTCTTAGTGATTTTTTGGCCCTCGGCGCTGTCGGTAACGGTAAAGCCGAGCTCTTCAAGGCGGCCACGGAGATGGTCGGACTTACTGAAGTCGCGGGTACTGCGAGCTTCTTCGCGTTCCTCTACAAGTTCTTTTATTTCTTCAGGAAGATCCTCCTGTTTCAGCACTGTAAGTTTCTGTGGTGGGCGAGCATCAGCAAACCCTAGTCCGAGAATTCTGTCAGCTTGGCGCAGAGTTGCCTTGTTAAGCGTAGAAAGATTTTCCCATACAAGTGCGAGTGCTTGCGCTGTGCCCAAGTCATTTGCGATGCATGTATAAAACTTCTGTAAGAATACTTCATCAGCTTTACCTTCTTTCATTTCCAAATACGCACGTGTAAGGCGGGAAAGTGCAGCGTCGGCACCTTCAAGTGCATCCCAGGTAAAGTTCATTGGTGTGCGGTAGTGGCCAGTCATAAACCAGTAACGGAGTGCGAGTGGGTTAAGGCCTTTATCGACTATATTGTGCAAGTACACAGTATTGCCAAGAGACTTCGAAATCTTTTTTCCTTCGATGGTGATGTGCGCGTTATGTAGCCAGTATCGGACGTATTGCTTGCCAGTAACTGCCTCGGCCTGCGCTATCTCGTTGTTGTGATGCACAGGGATATGCTCGATGCCCCCGGTATGGATGTCTATCTGTTTTCCAAGCAACGCAAAGATCATCGCGGTGCATTCTATATGCCAGCCCGGGAAGCCCTTACCCCAAGGAGATTCCCACCCAAGTTTTTTCTCTCCTTCGGCAAATTTCCACAAGGCAAAGTCGCGTGGGTTTTTCTTTTCGCTGTTTCCTTCAATGCGCGCCTCAGTGGGGCCTGAATCTGCGAGGCCGCCAAGCTTCCCGTACCCTATAAACTTTTTTGTATCAAAATATACGCCATCTGAAATAACATAGGCGTAACCTTTCTCCTCAAGCGCTCTCACAAGAGCGATTTCTTCTTTTATATAGTCGCTCGCGCGGGGAAATTTAATTTTATTGGTAGGCACGCCCAAGCTTGCGATGTCGTGCAGAAATATTTCAGTATATTTCTCTGCCAACTTACGCATATTTTCCATGGTGAAGTCCCATCCTTCGCGCTTCAACCCACGGCTCATGCGGTCTTCGCCCAAGTCAGCATTTCCATCATTGTCGCCAGAGAGGTGCCCGAAGTCAGTGATGTTAGTTACTTGGTTTACTGGATAGCCCCACGTCTCAAGAGAGCGTCTAAGGAGGTTGCCGAGCAGGGCAGGCACCATGTTGCCGATATGCTGTTCGTCGTAGGGAGTTGGGCCACAGTTATACATCCGCACCGTATGGTTGAGCGGACGAAATTCTTCTTTGGTACCCGAAAGGGTGTTATGGAATGTGAGCGGCGGCAGGTCTTTTTGCACTGCAGCTCGTTTGAAAAATGAAAACATAGGTATTTAGAGCCAATCCTTGCGTCTGAAATAAATGAAGAAACAACAGGCAAGGACTGTCATAATACCAACGATAATCCAAAAGTCATGGGCAGTTCCAACGATGGGGTTATTTCGCGTGTTCATACCAAAAAGACCGGCAATGAAGGAGAGTGGAAGGAAGATAAAGGCCATAACCGTAAAGGTTTTCATAATTTCATTTTGTTTTGTCGAAAGGAGAGAGTTGTTAGTCTCGCGGAGTTCAGTAAGCGAACCGTGGAGGTTATCGAGAGTCCTGTCTATGCGTTCATATGCGCCTTCAAGGTCACGAACATAATATGCAAATTCTGAGCCGAAGGTTTTCGTGCCAACAGGTTCAAAGGACTTGAGCATTTCCTCATGAGGAGCCATTGATTGACGGAAATCGTGGATGGAGCGGCCTACTTGGGAAAGTCCCGCGACCATGCGACGTTCGTCTCCGCTAAAAATACGCTCCTCAATGTCGCGAAGACGGCGGTGCATGGTGGTGCAGCCGTTTTCTATTGCTTGGTATAAGTTTCGGACCAGTGCGACAAATAAATGCCCGCCATGTGTAGCGTGTGCTTCTTTTTTTAGAAGCGCTTCCACTTCAAATATCTTTGCAAAGGTGTGGAAGGGGTCAATGTTTTCGTACCGTGTCGTTATAAGGAAGTGTTTTCCGATAATAAAGTCTATTTCCTGCTCAGGCGTCTGGCGACCATTACGGAGGGTGGGGAAGTGCAAGATGATGTAAATAAGGTCGCCAAGTTTCTCTACTTTGGGTTTGTAAGAGGGGAGGAGAAGCTCTTCCGCAATAAGCGGGTCAATATCGAACTCGTGCATTAAACTGCGAACCTCAGCCGCGGTAGGAGAAAGGCAGTCTATCCACGTGAGATTTCTCTGCACGTATCGCGTGATCATGAATAAATTATATCACCGAAATTTTTTACGATTATGTTATACTGAGCAATATATGACGAGACAGAAATGGAAGGCAGCGGGAGCGGTGGTGGCGTTGATGGCAGCGTTCTATCTCGGAACGGTAATGCATCAGCAGAGTGTGTCGGCGGCAGTTACTCGTGCTGTAACAGGCGTGCAACCTAGCGATGTAGACATGGCCCAGTTTTGGGCAGCGTACCAGCTTCTCAACCAGAATTTTATTGTTACCCACGCATCAAGCTCACTTCCCACGGAACAAGAGCAGCTCTATGGAGCAATTGCAGGGCTTACAGCAAGCTTTGGCGACCCATACACAGTGTTCTTCCCTCCATCCGATGCTGAAATATTTCAACAAGACATAAGCGGCTCCTTCGGTGGCATTGGTTTGCAGATCGACAACAATGCTAAGGGCCAGCTTGTTGCCGTCTCACCGCTTAAGGGGACTCCTGCGGCAGCGGCCGATATCCAAACTGGCGACATTATCGTTGCTATCGGCGCAACATCATCAGAAATGATGACATCGGACCAAGCAGTAAAAACAATCCGCGGGCCTGTTGGTACCCCAGTCTCTCTAACACTTGTACGTGGCACAGGTAAGCCATTTACGGTTAACCTTACGCGCCAGACTATCAATATCCCTATCATCGAAACAGAGAAGATGAATGGCGGCATATTCAAAATCACTCTCTATAGCTTCTCAGAAAACTCAGTTAATCTTTTCCGCGACGCGCTTCGACAGTTTATACAATCTGGTAATACAAAACTTATCCTCGACTTGCGTGGCGACCCAGGCGGCTACCTCGATGCGGCTGTCCAGATGGCAAGCTACTTCTTGCCAACAGGGGAGGTGATCGTTACGGAAGACTTTAAGGGCACCCGCGAAAATGTCTCACACCGCAGCCTCGGCTATAACGTCTTTGCGGGTAACAAGAACTTTAAGATGGCAGTGTTGGTAGACCAGGGTTCTGCCTCGGCATCAGAAATCCTCGCGGGCGCACTCCAGCAGCACCATGTTGCAAAACTAGTTGGAACACGCACCTTCGGTAAAGGTTCTGTGCAGGAATTGATGGACCTCGGTGGTGGTGCGCAGCTCAAAGTCACTATCGCCCGCTGGCTAACCCCAAATGGCAACTCGATCTCAGATGGTGGCCTACAACCTGATATTCTCGCAACAACAACACGCGCAGCTATCCAAGCCGGAAACGATGCACAGTTAAACGCAGCGGTACTGTACCTCTCGAACTAACATGAAAGTAATCCTGACTAAAGATGTACGTGGCGTTGGAAGACGACATGAGATTAAGAACGTAGCCGATGGGTACGCGGTTAACTTTCTATTCAAAAATAAATTTGCAGAGCCAGCTACCGATGAAAAGGTAAAACAGATAGAGGCACAGAACGAAGCAGCCGCAGAAGCTCAGAGAAAAGAGGATGAGGTGGTAGATAAAAAAGTTTCTTCATTGAAGGGCAAAACTATTTCAATTACAGCAAAGGCTACAGAAAAGGGCGGTCTGTTTAAGGGGATTACTGAAAAAGATATTGCAAAGGCTATTCTGGGCCAGCACGCACTCCAGATCTCAGAGGATTCTATTGAGCTTGGCGGTGCTATAAAAACTACAGGGGAACACAAGTTTAAGGTTGCGGGTAAGAACGTGGGTGTGGAAATGACCCTCATCATTACGGCGGGAATATAGGTATAGTAGAGATATCTATGACTGTGTATCAAAAAATCAATCACTTTTTCGACAAGTTGGAAGATAAGGTTCGAGGACGTTTAAGCCATCACCCTCTCGTATATTCGTTTATTGGCGGTGTAGGCATCGTTCTCTTTTGGAAGGGCGTATGGGAAACGGCAGAATACTACCCTTCGCTCCATGGCGTCTCGTCACTGCTTCTTGGGGCGTTGATAATGCTCCCAACAGGACTCTTCGTGTCGTTCTTTATTGGCGACAGCATTATCCTTTCGGGTATCAAGCACGAGAAGAAAATTGTTGAAAAAACAGAGGCAGAACTTCGCGCAGAAACGGTAGACCTCAAGATATTAATTGCTCGCCTGGATTCTATCGAGAAGAAACTCGATGCGCAGATACACTAATTTTTTAGCGGTGCTTGTTGTTGTCTCTTTTGCGTTACATGCACTATGGGAGTACTCGCACGTACCTCTCTACACTGGGTACGAGCAGTTGGGGAGTGGCCTCCCTCTTATTCTCTGGGCCACCTCTGGTGATGTTCTCTACACCCTTCTGATTACGGCTTTTGTATTTTTATGTTCTGACAAGGTCGGACCTTGGCGAGCGCGGCAGTACGCCGCACTTGGAATTGGAGGGTTTGTTATTGCGCTTCTGGTTGAATATAAAGCGATGGCTCTACATAAGTGGGCATACACTGCGGCGATGCCGATATGGTTAGGAGTGGGTATTAGCCCAATAGCACAAATGGCACTTCTCGTGCCATTGTCAGTCTATATTTCTTGGAGATTTACGCGATAACGTCTACCGCTGAGCGAACGGTCTTTTTGCCGTTGAAGTTTGTCTTGCGGACATTGCGGAAACCGACAACGCCGTTGATGAGTGCGAAGAGAGTGTGGTCTTTACCAAGACCTACGTTCTTGCCTGGCATCATAGCTGTGCCACGCTGACGTACGATAATGTCGCCAACCTTTGCTGGTTGACCAGCATAGAGCTTAACGCCCAAATATTTTGCATTTGAGTCGTTTAGGTTTTTCGCTGTACCGCCCGCTTTCTTTGATGCCATATGTAGAAAGATAGTACCAGATAGGTTAAACTATGGCAATGCTTATCGTAGACGTGGAGGGAAGCGGCCTGGATGCCAAGAAAAACTCGATTTTGAGCGTGGGGGCCTTGGACTTGGCCCACCCAGAGAACCAGTTTTATGAGGAGTGCCGTGCCTGGGACGGTGCCCATATTGAAGAGGAGGCTTTGGAGGTAAACGGCTTTAGTAGGGAACAGGCAACTGACCCTGCGAAGCAGTCTGAGGCCGATTTGGTCCACAAATTTAAGGATTGGGCACAGACGCTTGAGGAGCGAACCTTGGCAGGGCAGAACGTCTCCTATGACAGGGATTTTCTGGCAGCAGGAGCAGAGCGTGCTGGCCATACAGAATGGCCGTTTGCCCACCGCACTATAGACACCCACACCCTGTGCTATATGCACATGATAAAGAGGGGACTGACTCCCCCAACGGACCCAGAGAAGCACCACTCCAAGCTCAACCTCGATGCAGTGCTTAATTACTGCGGAATTCCAGAGGAACCAAAGCCTCATAACGCTTTAACGGGGGCAAAAAGCCATGCAGAAGTCATCTCCCGCCTCCTATACGACAAAAAACTGCTCCCAGAGTTTGACCAGTACGAAATTCCCTGGCTTTAATAATTGGGCCAAAGTGCCTATTCAAAATACCTTGTAAAATAAGGGTTTTTTGGAGATAAGGGTATACAGATGGGCTTGTCAAGCTCGAGCGTTGACCGGCCTCTTCAAAACCGGCACCATATTCCTTAAGTCGGCAGTCGAGCCGGCCTTTTTCGTTCCTAAATAGCTATCAGTTAGTATGCAAATTTACTCATGCCTTTCGCTCTTGGCCTCGCTCTGGCGCTTTCGTCAGCACTAGGCGCAACACCTGCCTCAACTACCCCTTCAGTCGTACCGACGTTGGGTATTGCACCGCAGGCGCAAACCATCCGCGACCAGGTCGCTGAATACTTCTACGATATCCCCGTGATGGTGGATATTGCGAAGTGTGAATCTCACTTCCGCCAGTTCAATAAAAACGGCGAAGTGTACCGTGGCAAGCTAAACGACCGCGATGTCGGCGTTATGCAGGTCAATGAGGACTACCACTTGGGTGCCTCAGAGAAGCTCGGTATAGACATATATTCTCTTGAAGGGAATATGGAGTACGCTCGCTACCTATATGAAAGAGAAGGAACTACCCCTTGGAATTCGTCCAAGCCATGCTGGGGTAACACTCAGAGTGCAAAACTTCTAGCCTCTGCTGGTAAGTAACTATAAAAAGAAAAGCCGTCCCAGAAATGGGGCGGCTTTTTTGTTGAAAACGCACTTCATCTAAAACTGACGGACAATCGCCACCATCAGGATGATACCGACGACGACGCCGATCTTGAACCGCCAGGACTCGCTGCTGTGGAGCCAGGACTCCCGTGCACTGGACCCGTGCAGGAAGTAGTGGCCGTTGGAACCTTTTGAGTTGATGCGACCTTCTGAAATGGACATTGCCTGCCCTCCGGTTGTATCTCTAGGGATACTCTTGGCGCACACATACGATACCACACAAAAGGAAAACCGCCAGAGACTGGCGGTTGGTGAACAAAGAACGTTTCTGAAGAATAAGGTGCTGGAGGCATATGTGAGACTCTCATCTACCAGGTCTGCTCGGGGAGAGACAAGGACGAGGCAGAGAGCCGGCTACACATACGGCAGTGATGGGCACCACTGCGAACCCTCCAGCACCCGCAACAAAAATAGCACAAAAGGGTAGGGCGTCAATATCAGAGATTTTTTACAGGTGCTTTATAATCATTCCATGTCTAAAATGCTTTTAACCTTTCTCGCCGCTCTCCACACGATTGCCGCGGTTTATATAATTTATTTGTTGGCTCCAAGTACGCTTCTTGCGTTCTCGTATGCCACTTCAAGTGGCGCATATGCAGCACTCGCTTTGATAAACGTTATATTGATTCTCCTGTGCGGTATTTCTGCAGGAACCGTGTGGCTTTCTTTGAGTAAAAAGAGTTTAAGCATCCCGCAAGGTGTTGCCATAGTGGTGCCGTATATCCTTATAGCATTGCTCTACTCGCTCGGAAACTTTTAAAAGAAAAAGGCCACTCTTTCGAGCGGCCTTGATTGAAATGTGGGTGAGCTAGGCGAGACCGAGCTCGAGGTTCCACAACTCGTTGAGTTTGTCGATGGCTCGCCGGAGCGTGCCGAGCGACCAGTGGCCGTCCGCGTCCTTCTGGTGCTTTTCGCCGGTCGAGAGGCCGAAGTCGGCAGCCCATTCCTGGCGGGCGACCCGGTCCGCACCGTGTGCCGCCGTAGCCGCTTCGCGGTCGTAGCCGAACGTGCTGAGGTCGGCCTGGAAGAAGTCCTGTCCGGTGATCTGGGCGATGGGGCTGAATGTGGCATCGCTGATAGCGATGGGCTCCCTGACCTTAGTGCGCCAGCTGGGCATGGTCCGGTCGAGCAGTTCCAGGCCCTTTTTGAAGTCCGCCGTCACGATGTCTTCGATACGCGGTTGTGTGCTCATGTGTGCCCTCCAGTTGATGGTGCACAAATACAGTACTTATAAAGACCTTTGCGGTCAATAAAGGGAAAGCCCATCCTTTTTAGGGACGGGCTTTGTTGTCTACGCGGACCGATATCGGTCGGGGACGGGAAAGACGGGGCGCGGCGTGCTGTGCCGAGCGTGGCTGTCGATGAGGTGCCAGATGAGGAACACGAGCATCGCCACGAACCAGGCGATTGCGCCGATGCCGCACACGACGACAATCTCGCGGATGAAGGGCCGTTCCGGGCTGCCCGAGAACATGAACAGTAGGAGGAACACGATTCCGATGATGCCCCAGAAGCCACTCCACTTCATGAAATAGTCGCGCTTCTGACGAATCTGGTGGGAACTCTTTTGAAAGGACATAAGTCTTCTCCTTCTTCTTGTTGCCTTTCCCAAACTACCACGGAAGGGAAGTCTGTCAACCTTCTTTGTGAGTATAAAAAAGGCCGCCAATCTTTCGAGTGGCGGCCGGATGTGTTGCTCCAGGGGCAGGCTAAGATGAACAGATCCCGGTGTCGTCGTTAAAGAATCTGTGGGGAAACACCCAAGCTTTAGCTTATGTGGGGCATAAGTTCCCCTGGAGCTAATCTAGGTTACCACATATATAAATATGTGTCAAATCCAACAGGGAAGTGACTCCCCTGTTTTTAATTAATTTTTATTCGCAGGCCCAGCCGTCGTAGTCTCTGTCCAACCTGTATTGGTCGTACCCAAGGACACGTACAGGCCCTGTGTAGTACGGACCGTCTCCAGAACCTCCTGCGCAGTCATAGTCGCTTGCGTACGGTTTTAGACAACCAGAATAGTTTGGGTTGCATTGTGGCTGTTCGGCGGCCTCAGCTTGGGCGCGGACCTCGACGCGGGTATCAGTGGTCGGGTTTATGACAACGGACTCGTTATAAGAGCCTACAGAGGCTGTGTGAATGATCGGCCGAGTTGGACTACTGGCAAACGCCTGTAGAACCAATACAAGGACCACAAGTATAAAGATGGCCAAGTTCTTGTTCATAGATGAAAAGAGGAGAGTAAATAAAATAATTCTAAGACACAAATCTAAAGTAACTATAGGGCGGGGAAGGATTAATTGAAAGCCAGCGGCTCAAACATGGCCTAGACCAGGCCCCCTCTATATTGAGCCTAATAAGCGTCGCAAAAGGTATATTGTGCGACGTATAACCATATTCAAACCCGGTATCCCCTTGGGCCCAGATCAGTTAAATCCGGACTTATACTTTGTGCCCCATTCTCTTCCCTGCGCGCGTCTGGGAATTATTTCTGACATCCCCACCATTTGGTTTGATAAAAAACTATAAAAATATTTACAAAAAAATCTACAAAACTTGGGGGAGTGACTCCCCTCTTTTGAGGTAGAATTAGCTGTATGTGGGATAAAAGAATTTTCTTGTTGCTGTTGATGTATTTTCAAGACGGACAAAAGAGACATCTTTCTAAAAAAGAATATGCCAAGATTATTACTCATGGAATTGATTCAGGTGACTTTATTCGTTTTTCATGCATGAACTGGGGGCTTTTTTCTGCGCTCTTATTCTTTCTAAGGATTAAAAAGACTCCCAAAGAAGAGGCGGCTATCGAGGATGGAAAAATGAAATATGAGTATTATGATTTTGTTGAAAAATTTCACTCACTAGCTCAAGAATGCATTGATGAAAAATTAATTAAAGAAGACACAAACACAAAGAAAATCTTACTTCGGTATAAGGGTAGAGAATTTATTAAATTCACCCCCTTCTACAGATCTTTGATTTTAGTAAATGGGTCAGTCTGGGTAACCGTAGGTGGTTTTATGGCCCTTATGTATGGCTTTCATAAACCTGTAATAAATTTTCTCACAAGTGAATTTAGCCGCATACTAAATTAACCCTCTGTCTTCTCTACAACCCATTACGCCACCACCAACGTACAAGCTTGATAAATAAGGGAGTTAACGCTGCTACCACAATACATATAAGAATTTCTTTCCCACTCATATCACAATCCTACCTCTCTCCCCTGCAGAGACAAGACGTTCACCTATTTATGATGCTATGGCTATGGCGTTAACAAACTCACCAAAACCATTTCCGTCAAAGATTTTGATATTCTTTCCCTCCCAAATTTCAGAAGCCCACTTGTAAGATTGGTGCGTAATGTTTTGATTAATTATTCCTTTAGGGGAATTTGTACCAACTAATATAAGTTCCTTGGATGTTGTGTCTAGGCCCTTGATGTGTTCACGAAATACGTCATCTCCAAGATTGTATCCAATAACAACAACTAGTTTTGATTCAGAAATTCTTTTCTTTGCCTCTTCAAGCTGTTCTTTAAAATATGGACATTCAAATTTAGTCGTATTATGAATCGGCACCATCGTTAAGGGATAATGATAAATATCCGAATAGACCGACTCTTCGTCGTCAGAATATTTGACCCATTCAGTAGAACGAGATAGGCCAACGTATCCAGAAAAATCTTCTTCCGAAGAATAGCGGTAAAAGCTCTGCTCGGAAGACTCATCAACTGAACCATCCATCATAAGTTTGAAGATCTCTTTACGTGTCTTTTTTGGAGTTTTAGTTTTTTCGACATAGGAAAACGTAAAATTTCTACTGCCATGTATCTTAATTACGCTAGGGTTTTTTAGTTGGTAGTCGGGGAAAGAATTAAAATTTCGATCGTCGTCTTTTTTACAAGAAAGTATAGACTTCTCTAACAACGTGTCGTAATTAAATGAAAGGCAGTGCCAAGGTAAATTACCCCTAAGGGTATACATTGTACGAGCAAGTCTTTTGTAATTATTTTTTTGACTTGTGTCAAAATTTTTAGAGACTAAGGCACATAAATCATTGAGGTATTCGAGAAAATTTAATACGAAAGGTTCGTTCTCAGCTCTCTTTTTAAAAAGAGAGCCAAGATAAGATTCCAAATCCATTTGTCTTGATGTTAGCCAGTCATCTATATGATCCTTTTCGTCAAAAACTCCATCATGTTCCCCTTTCTCTTTTAAACGTGCAACAGCGGTATTTTTTTCCCTATCCAAAATATGTTCAACAGTGGGAGGCGTAAGATGGTTTGCAGTATCTGAAGTGTACCCAGCGGAAGCCCCTGCTCCAAAAATAAAAGTTATTCCTGCAGGGTCCTCCTCAAGTTCTACGAATTTTTTATAAATTTGGCTCTTTGTGATGAAGATATCAGGTACAGACATTTGTGTCTGCATTATAACTTCTATAGGCTGCAAGAACAGGGGTCCAGAACATCCTCCAAGTGGACTCGACAAAAAGGCAATACGCTCCTCTCCTGGACTTCCTTAAGCCTATGAGTACTAGAAATCTGCATATTTCTCTTAAAACCCTGAGGTGACTTTCATAGTCCCCTTTTTCTACCCTAAAGCTGTATTGTGCGGTTTGGGCTTGGGTGGGGTTGGTTTGGGTCTGTACTTTGTGACCCACTCCCTCCCCTACTGAGTGGTTGTCTTTATCAAGGGGTTTGGTATTGTCGGCCCAGGTTCATTCAACAGCGAGGAGGGCGACGTGTACCAGACAAATAATGAGAGGTTGAGGCTGATCCGAGAGAAGAAGTGGGGGGTCAGGTTGATCCTCCTTGCCGGCGCGGTGGCTGTGATCTGCTTCATCACCAACGAGGAGGCGAAGGAGTGCGCCGCCAGGCCGGAGGTTCCCTGCCAGGCGTACAGCCGACACTAGTTCACTTTCACTATCCAAAAGGCCGCTCGCAAGAGTGGCCTTTTTTGTACCTATGCCCTACCAAGGACGGTCCTTTGTATACCCTCTTGCCCTACCAAGGACGGTCCTTTGTATACCTCTTGATTTATAGAAAGGGTGTGGTAATATATTTGAGATTGTTCTTAGTGTTTGTATCGGAATCGGGACGGGGGTGTCGTCCCGATGGACTCCTGGGGTTGCTTGAACTGAGAAGTCGTCGACATCTTTCGTAGGATGTCTGGCATGGCTATCTCGTGTTCGCGCCCCAGGAGTTTCCACTCTACTGCACTCTGTACTGCTCTGTTCCGTATATTCAAAACCGCCCTTCTTTGGAAAGGCGGTTTTTTTCTTTTTCTATCCTGCGTAGCGTTAGGGCTAGAGGTCAAATGGCTTCTCCCCGCGGATAAGGCGAAGTAGGACGAGAATCACGGCGATGACTAAAAGGATATGGATAAACCCGCCAATGGTGTAGGACGAGACGAGGCCCAATACCCAAAGGATCAATAAAACGACTGCAATGGTATATAACATACGAGAGGGTTAAATGTGGTTAAATATAAACACGACTCTAAACGGATGAGCTGGCACATATGAGAGTGTATACAAAGAACCTGAAGGGATTATTAACGAAGCAGGAGCACAAGGTTTTTTCTCGTTTACATACGCCCCAAAAGATCCAGGATTACCTCGACGCTCTCCCTATTAACTTTGAACCAGAAGGAGACACCCTCTTCTCCCCTCGCCAGGTGCTACAGCACAAAAGAGCGCACTGTATGGAGGGTGCATTGTTTGCTGCAGCTGCACTCGCCTACCACGGCCACCGCCCACTCCTTCTAGATTTGCAGACGCTTGCCCATGACGATGACCATGTCGTTACATTGTTTCAAGAAAAAGGAAGCTGGGGCGCTATAAGCAAAACGAACCACGCCATACTGCGTTGGCGCGATGCCGTATACAAAACACCGCGAGAGCTCGCGATGTCTTTCTTCCATGAATACTATTTAGACGACGGCGTTAAAACGCTCAAAGCATTTTCTAAACCGTTTGACCTACGCCGATATAAACCAGAACAGTGGGTTGTCTCAGAAGGAAAAGAAGGTCATCTAGATTTTATTGCTGAAGAGTTAGATGAGTCGCCGCATATTTCTATAATCGCAAACGGCGCACGTAGACGCCTACGCAAGACCTCCCCTCTTGAACGCAACACACTCAGATTTACTGAGTGGAAGCGTGGTAAAAAGCCGCAGAAGCTTTTCTAGGTACAAAACAAAAAATACCCCGCACGAGCCGCGTAAGAGGCGCAAGCTCGTAAGGGGTAGTTTTTTGTGGAGTACGTTAATTCTTGAATCCCCAACCTTTCTTGAAGAGGTAGACTGTGAGCCCAAGAAGCACAACGTTGATAGCAATAAGTATCGAGAAGCTCATAGCAATAGATACATCACTAATGCCCAAGAAGCCGTAACGGAAGGCATTTACCATGTAGAGGATAGGGTTAAACAACGACACAATGCGCCAGAACTCTGGGAACTGGTTGATTGAGAAGAATACACCGCCGAGGTATGTAAGAGGCGTCAGGACGAAGGTAGGCACTATAGAAATGCCATCGAAACCCTTCGCGAAGATGCCGTTTACAAGGCCTGCAAGCGAGAACAGCATCGTGGTCAAAATACCTGCAAGTATAACTATCGCTAGCTGGTGGATGACCAAGTGCGTAAAGAAGAGCGATACGATAAGTACCAATGTTCCAACCAACAGTCCGCGTATCATTCCGCCGCTAATAAAGCCCGCGATAACAATCCAGTTTGGAGTTGGTGATACAAGTATTTCATCCAGCGTGCGCTGCCATTTTGCGAAGTAGAAGGTTGAAACGGTGTTCATGTACGAGCTGGTGATCATGGACATCATGATGAGGCCAGGCACGATAAACTGCATGTAGCTAAAGCCTTCAATTGCTGCCAACTGCGAGCCGATGAACGAGCCAAAGACTACGAAGTAGAGGCTGGTGGTTACGATAGGCGGAAGAAGCGTCTGGGACCAGATACGTATCATGCGCACAAATTCTTTTCGGGCCATCGTGTAGTACGATGTCCACATTTGGTAGCCTGTCATACTATTTTTCTTGCTTAGCTTCCTGAATAATCTCGAGGTAAATGTTTTCGAGTTTCTCTTTACCGCTTTCCAGCAACTCCTTCATTGGTTTGTGCAAACGCACTTCTCCTTTGTTGATGATGGCAACGTTGCGGCAGAGTTCCTCCGCTTCTTCCAAGTAGTGCGTTGTCAAAATAATAGTTGTACCCTCTTCGTTCATACGGCGGAGGAATTCCCACATGCCCAAACGCATTTCAATATCTACGCCGGCAGTTGGCTCGTCGAGGATAAGAAGTTTTGGTTTATGGATGAGTGCGCGAGCAATCATAAGGCGGCGCTTCATACCGCCTGAAAGCTGCTGCGCCATTGTGTCGCGCTTATCCCACAAGCCCAGCGCTTTGATAATTTCATCAGCACGCTCGAGTGCTTCTTTTCGTGGAATACCGTAGTAGCCCGCCTGGGTGGTTACGATATCGATAACCTTTTCAAAAATGTTGAAGTTAAATTCCTGTGGCACCAACCCAATGTAGGTTTTTGCTTTGTCAGGATCTTCGTCAATAGATGTGCCGAATACCTTCACCTCCCCTTCCGACTTTCGGGTAAGGCTCGTGATAATGCTGATGATAGTAGACTTCCCTGCCCCGTTAGGGCCCAATAACGCGAAAAAGTCGCCCTCTTCGATGTTGAGGTCTACCCCCTTGAGCGCCTGTGTGCCTGTGGAGTAGGTCTTACGTAAACCTTTTATAGAAATTGCTTGCATAGGTGAAGAGTATAGCATAGTCAGTGTTTGCAAAACAAAAAACTACCCTTACGGGGTAGCTTTTTGTTTTGCGTAATGCAATTACATTGCGCACTCTCTGCAGGCTTTCTTGTGGCCAACGAGCAGCCATACTGCTGAAGCGCCTACGAGAACGTATACTGCCCACTCAACCATTGGCCATGAGCCAACGATCATGTGCACGATATTCCAGTCGCTGCCAGCAAAACCGCCAAGACCAACAAGGCCCCAGTTAAGTCCGCCAACTACGAGAAGAAGGAACGCTATTATATGTACTACTTTCATGTTGTAAAAATATTTTAGAGATTTTTGCGGCTCGACCAAAGATACCGCGCATCTATAAGTATGAAGCTTCCATCTTGGACGTAAACCCCTGCCTGGGGAGAACTATGGAAGGTATGCGCCAGGGTTTAAGTACGCGTTAAGAGGTGCGATAGGAATATATGCAGACTTGCCACTGTTGCATGTGTAGTTTTTAAAAGTAACTGCACTTGAAACGTATACAGTGAAGTGAAGGTGCGGGCCTGTTGCGTACCCCGTGTCGCCCGCGTATCCGATTACCTGCCCTGTGCCGACAGGGTCGCCTTTATTTACCGCGATAGAAGAGAGGTGGGCATACAGAGAGGTTAATCCGTTGTTATGTTTTACAAGTACCCACTTTCCGTACTGGCAGTTTTTTACAGCACCGAGGTTTATCTCTTGCACGGTGCCTGTCAGTGCCGCTTTGACCGGTGTTCCAACGGGTGCGCGGAAGTCTATACCGTTATGTCCTTGTCCGCTGTATGCGCCAGATTTTGCAAATGAGGTGTTGCCGAAGTTTTGTGTGACAGTGACGTTGTCGAGAGGCCACTGCAATATGCCGCGCTTAGCCGATGCGGCACTCGATACGTCGGCGGAGCCAAGTCCTTGTGCAAGCCTGATAAGCTCAGCTTCGAACGCAGCCTCTTCAGCTTTCTTTTGTGCAATAAGTGCTTGGTAGGAACTCTCTTGGTTTTTTGTTTGCGCCAAAAGTTGTGTTTGTGATTGTTGCGCCAACCCCAAGCTCGTCTTTTGTTGTGCAAGTTTTGTTTTTAGTGTTGCAAGTTGGGCGCGCTGCTGTGTGGTTGTATTTTTACTGGTGACCAACGTTCCTTTCAAATTTTGAAGTTGGCTTGTTCTTTCCTGCAACCCGCTTCTAAGTGCCTCGAGGTTATTTTGCGTATCGAATACTGATGAAATATCCGCACCACTTAACACAACCAATGCTATTGGTTCATCATCCAGCATGTTGAGTTGTCTCAGCGAGTCGTCTATTTGTTCTTCCACTACACCTATTTCATCGGTAGTGGTTGAGATGCTTCCAGAGAGCCGCGCTATCTCTTTATCTTTTTGCGTAATCTGCGCGTTGGTAAGCGTAATGTTTGTATTTATCTTCTTGATGTTGAGCGCAATTTCGTTGACCGCATTTTGCAGAGTTTGCTTTTGTTTAGATGTTGCGTCGAGCTGTTTCTGTAGCTGCGCTATTTCTGCTTGGAGTTGTTGGATCTGCGCTGCGCCTGCATCAAGCTGGCTTTGTATAGAAGGATCCGTTTGCGCATGTGCAACAGGAGCAAGCAATAACAGTAGAGAAACAAAGAATGAGACCATTCCTCTACTTTAAAACACACCGAGGGCTGCCGCAATGCGCGAAAGTGTCCTTTCTTTGCCTAAAAGCTGTGCCAGGGTGAAGGGGTCAGGTGATTTTTCTTTTCCGCTGAGTGCTACACGCATAGGCCATAGTACTGAAGCTCTCCCCTTCTCTGTAGCATAGGCGAATATTGCGTCCTTCACTGAGTCTGCGGTGAACACTTCATGGTTTGCCAACATATCTGCGACTGTCTGTAGATGTTCTTTAACTGCAGATGCCTCAGCCTTCGCACCTTTCAACAGAAGTTCTGCGGCAGGAGTAGGAATTGTTTCTTCCATAAAAGAGAACTCACCGTCTAGGAGGAAATCAGCCGCTTCGCTAAACGTCCTCGCTCTGTTGCGAAGTTCTGTAAGTATCTCTGGCATATACGAAGGTGCGCTCTCCCCACGCGATTCAATAAACGCAGTAAGTCGGGCCCCATACTCTTCCATAGAAAGTAGTTTGATGTATTCGTGGTTGAACCACTTCATCTTTTCAATATCAAATACTGCACCCGCTGTGTGAACGCGTTCCAGTGAGAACTCGCTAACCAGCTCATCAACAGTAAACATCTCTTTCTCTGTGCCAGGGTTCCACCCAAGAAGTGCGAGGTAGTTGAGTATTGCCTCAGGTAAAAATCCTTGCGCACGATAATTTTCCAATGAGGCGCCGTGTTTGCGCTTTGAGAGTTTAGAGCGGTCAGGAGCCAAGATAAGCGGAAGGTGGGCATAGGCAGGGCGTGTAAAGCCAAGCGCCTCTAGGATCAAAATCTGGCGAGGTGTATTTGAGATATGGTCGTCTCCACGGATGACATGTGTGACCCCTGCGTCTCCGTCATCAGCAACTACTGCAAAGTGGTAGAGAGGGTCGTCAATTGAACGCGCAATAACAAAATCACCAAGCTCGGTGGTGTCGATACTCACTTCCCCGCGAACAAGGTCGGTAAACGTCACAATTCCTCCTGCGTTACGCAGGCGCACAACCTCTACTGTCTGTGATGCATCATCTTTTTTAGCCTCTTTTGAAATATATGCTTTGTTTTCCTCAACAAGCTTCAAAAGAAGTTCTCGATGGCGGGCAATGTGCTCTGACTGAACATATGTTGCGTCCGGTGTAAGTGCGCACCACTCAAAATCACGCCAGATAGCATCTACCCACTCTGTTTTATTGCGCTCCTTGTCTGTGTCTTCTACGCGAACGATATATTTCCCGCCGTTCTGTTTCGCGAATATGTAGTTAACCAATGCTGTGCGCACGGTTCCAATATGCATCTCGCCTGTAGGGCTTGGTGCTATGCGAGTTACGACATTAGCGCTCATGGGAAAGGCCTATATTCAGTAATGCGTCCGCAACCAAACCTGCAGAATCTGCGCGTGCAAACCCTCGTGCAGCGGTACCCATAGAGGCATGTAGCTGGGTGTTGCTGAGGATGCGTGTAATCTCAGACGCAAGGAGGTGTGGGGTAAGGTTGGTTTGCTCTATAACAGTTGCTGCGCCTGAGCGCGCATATGCAAATGCGTTTTTCTTCTGGTCGTGAGAAATAGGTTCTGGAATAGGAATGATGATAGATGGAATACCCCAGAGCGCAATTTCAAAAATAGTAGAACCTGCGCGTGAGATAACAAGTTGTGCAACGCCAGCCGTCATGCGCAACGCCTGGTCGTTAAGGTATGCGTATGGTTTGTAGCGATCTTTATGGACTGAGTCTACAAGCGCAACTCGGGCACGCTGAGTTACTTCTTTAATATTTAAATCCCCTGCTTGGTGGATGATCTGATACTTCTCCACGAGCTCCGGCAGTGCCGCGAGTATTGCTTCGTTTACTGCCTCGGCGCCTTGCGAGCCTCCGGTGACGTAGATAACAGGGACATCGCGTTCAAGCTTTAAAAATTCGTGCATGCCTTCGCGTGCTGGGAGCATTAAAGATTTACGGACAGGGTTGCCTGTAAAAGCCACTTTGTCTTTAGGAAAATACTCTGCGGCTTCAGGATATGAGATTGCGATTTTTGTTGCGAATTTTCCCGCCCACATATTTACGCGGCCAGGTGCTGCGTCTGACTCGTGTATGACGACAGGGATACGGAACAGCCGTGCGGCAAGCAATGTTGGGAAACTTCCGTAGCCACCCTTTCCAAACACAACGTCAGGATACAAGAAGAAGGTGCGTAGAACTGATTCTGTAATGCCCCATGCGGTTTTAAAATAATCAAAAAAGTTTAGAATCGAAAAATAGCGGCGCAACTTTCCTGCTGAGGTAGGTACGAAGGTGATATCGTTTGCGACCAACATCTCCTTGTCGTAGGGGTTAGGAGATGCGAAATATAGTTTTGGGTCGAGAATTTTCTCCTCGCGCACTTTGTCGTGGAGAGCTTCAGCAACTGCGATGATTGGGTAAAAATGACCTCCGGTTACTCCGCCGGTAAAAAGGATTTTCATAGTTTAGGATTGATGCCTGCCTGAGGCAGGTGAACGCATATGCCTTGAAACGCTGAGTATTATGCCGACCTCTGCAAGTGCCAGAGCCAGCGCTGTGCCTCCGTGTGATACGAAAATAAGCGGAAGGCCTATAAGAGGCACGAGTGCCAAGGATGAGGCAATGTTGAAAAACGATTGCCCCGCAATGAGTATAACAAGCCCAACGACGAGCAGTCCACCAAAAGGGTCAGAGGCTCTGGCCGCTATGCGCAGGCCCAACATGGTGAAGAGCGCGAAGAGCATAACAAGTAGGCTGCTACCGACAAAGCCAAACTCTTCGCCAACTACGGCAAAAATAGAGTCCCCTATCGGTTCTGGAAGGTAGGAGAACTTTTCTACACCTTGCCCAAACCCTCTCCCGCTAAAACCTCCAGAACCAATGGCAATAAGCGACTGCTCTACTTGGTAGCCGGCGCCCTGTGGGTCCCCGTGGTTTAGATATATTTGGATACGTGAGGCTACGTGCGGATGTGTAAATGCTGCAGCAATTACTACAAGGAGACCTACGCCCGCGAGCATTAAAAGATGAGAGATGCGTCCGCCTGCGGCAAAGAGTATCGCGGCACTTGCCATACCGATAATTACTACACCGTCAGTGTTTGGCTGGGCTATAAGAACTGCGGCAACGCTTCCGGTAACAAGTACCATCGGCAAGATGCCTCCTTTGAGTGTCTGTATAGTTTTTGCACGAGTGGAGTATATGGCGGCAAGGAACAAGATTGTTGCAAGTTTTAGTAGTTCCTCTGGTTGAAATGAGAAGCCTCCAATAGTAATCCAACGAGATGCGCCTTTAAGAGAAAGGCCAATGCCAGGCACAAACGTAAGCAGTGTAAGGAAGAAGGCAAATGCAAAGATGTAGGGCGTGTAGCGCTTGAGGAGTTTGTAGTCGAGGCGCATAAAGAACAGCAGGAGTATGCTGCCACACACGAACCCAAGAAGAAGTTGGCTTACTGCCACTGAGGTAAATGAGGCTCCGTCTCGGGCAAGTTGTCCAAGTGCGGCGGAGGTAAAAATAAGCAGGCCGGAGATTACGAGTACGCCGGTAGCAAAAAGAAATGGTTTATCGATCCTTCGAGACATTACAGCAGTGCAATAGTCATGCCGATAAGTGCGGCCACTACGCCTACGATCCAATAGCGCATGGTTACTTTGTACGCAGGCCAGCCAAGCGCTTCAAAGTGGTGATGGAGAGGGGCGATGCGTAATAGTTTTTTCTTAAATAGTTTTTTCCATACAAGCTGCAAGATAATCGATGCGACGGTAACAACAAGCGGGAGTGCGATTATAGGAAGTACCATAATCCCCTTCCCTCCACCGTGCATATCGGTTAAGAACGCTATAACGACAAGCGCTAGAGTTAGGCCCATGGTGCCTGTTTCGGACAAATAGAACCGTGCTGGCGGAATGTTAAACCACAAGAATGCGAGCAATCCGCCTGCGATAGCTGCTGAGAGTGCTGCGATGTCGAACTGGTGCTGGAAGAATGCGATGCCTGCATAGGCTGCAAACATTGTGCAGAATATTCCGCCCGCCAAGCCATCTATTCCGTCTATTACACCGCCGGCGTACATAAAGAGTGCGGTGAGAACAAAGAAGAGCATAAACCATGCACCGAGGTCTAGAGGTATTCCGACGAATGGGAATGAAATAGAGGATACTCCAAGTTTTTGGTAGAACCAGACCGCGCAGAAGACGGCAATAATTGCAACGATAAGAAGACGGATGCGTAGTTTGAGGCCTCCCGTTCCGCGCACTTCAAAGAGGTCATCGAAGAACCCAACAAGTGCTCCCGCAACAAGTGCGGTAAATGGCAGCCATGTTTGGCTTCGGCTGATAAATGTAAGGCCCCCGAAAGATTCTGGGTCTACAAATGAGAGTACAGAAAGGAACGTGGCACATAGAAGCACACTTCCCCATACGATGATTCCGCCGAAACGTGGCGTACCAGTTTCGCGTGCTTGGTGGAGTTGGTTAAACACCTCTGCAGGTTTTCCATCGAAGGCGATCTTCCCTGCTTTAGGTTTCCACATCTTCCACTTGTAAAGAAAATGAGTGACAAAAGGTGTGATGCCAATGCCCACCAAAAAGGTGATCATTGCGGGAACAAAAACGCGGATGATATCTGAGGTAATCATTGGGTGTGGTTCTTCGATGCGCTTAATGTTGCACGAGCGGCCGCAAGAAGTAATTCAGTGTCGGTAAAACGAGCGGTCTGGGTGGAACCGAGGACTGCAATAACAATAGGGTGTCCAACTTCAAGGTCAAACAACGCTACGATATTGCCGCCTGCTAGATCAGTGTATCCCGTTTTTGCGCCGATAAGACCAGGCATGTCTTGTAGCGGGAGATTGGTCGCGTGTGCGCTAATGGTACCGCCCCAACCAGCTGGGATGGTTACGTCAGGTTTTTGCGTAAGATTAAAATATTCTGGATGTTGCTTGGCAAAGTTTGCCGCTATAAGAGCTATGTCGTATGCAGAGCCGTACGCACCCGCTGTTGAGGTGGTTACATCAAGACCGGTTCCGTTATGGAATTCCATGTCTTTAATGCCAAGACCAAACGCAGTTGCTTGCAGAACATCGGTGTAGTTTGTTCCGAGCATTCTTGCTGCGGCTTGCATAGCACTGTTTGATGAGGCTATAAGCCCTATCTCAAGTAGGTCGTGCAGTTTTATTCTATTTCCTGGGACAAAATCTGCATCAGATTCAGCACCATTCTGCACAAGATCATCTTTGGTGATGGTTATGGTTGGGTTTCCAATAACACGATCCAAAATAGCAGTCGCGGTTACGAGCTTGGCAAGTGATGCAATCGGTAGTGATGTATATGCGTTTTTTTCATACAACACCTGATGCGTTGTTGGGTCATATACTATCGCTGCTTTTGCGGTCAGTGAGGCTGGGTCAACTGAGAGAGTTGTAGGAAATGCGTGTGCAACAGAGGCGGTGTTTGAAATATTTCTATTGATGGTGTCGAGTACGGAAACCGCACCCACGCCGCTTAAAAACGCCACAGCCACAAGGCTTAGTGCGCCTATAGCTGATGCAATTGAGTGTGTGTTATGCGTTGGCATTGCGGTAGGACTCTTCGAGGGCGGATAATTTATCTTTCACATCTGCATAGTCGGGCAAGTCGCGGAGGTCTTGGAGGCCGAGCTGGGCAAGCACTTCAGTTGTTACTTCGTATAGGAAAGAGCGTTCATCGCGAGGGTTTGGAATGCGGCGGACAAGACCACGCATTAAAAGGGTGCGGAGAGTCTGCGATGAATTTACGCCGCGGATAAAATCAATTTCGCTTCGAGAGAGTGGCCCACGATACATCACTGTTGCAAGAGTCTCTAACCCTGCCTTCCCTATTTCGCGAGAGTATTCTTCTCGGCGAATTTGCTCGATAACTTCAGCGGCAGCTTGTGATGCGCGCAGTTCAAGCATCTTCCCATCATCAACAAGAACAATGCCGCTGTTTTGGCGAGCGTCTCTAAGTATGCGTACTGCGTCGGCAATAGCGCCAACATCTGTTGCTAAAATCTTTGCCAGCTCGATATAGGAAACTGGGCGTCCAAGTGCAAACAACAGCCCTTCAATTTTATTCTGGAGATCATTCATAGGTTGGAGTAGAAATAGCATCAGTCTCAAGCGTGATGTCGCTGAAGTGGTCGCCCTGATGTGCCTTAATTATACCCTGCTTCACTAACTCTAAGAGTGCCAAAAAGCTCACGATTATTTCGTGTTTTGCATGTTCACCCTGCTTTTTGTTTAACCCGGAGAATTCTTTAAAAGAAACACTAAAGGCAGAGGACACTCGGCCTGCCATCTTCTGGATCATCTCCTCAATAGAAACAATTTTCTTTACGGCGACTTTTGGAAGTGAAATCTGTGCAGGAAATTCTTCTATCACTTTCTGGATAGATGCACGGAGAGAATCTAGCGTGGCAGTGGTGTCGAATAAAAACATCGGCTCGGCCGCTGGAGCATTTCCTTCATATAGTGGCGCGCCTTCAAGCGAAGCGCTAACACCACGCGCAGCTTCTTTGATAAGTTGGTATACGGCCAAGCGATACTCAAGTTCTTTAATATCTTTCGACTCGTCTGGCGAAAGTTCAAGTGTTGGCAAAAGCGAACGGGATTTAATAAGAAGTAGTGTTGCTGCAAGTGCAACAAATTCTGCAGTCTCCCCTACAGGCATGTCTTGGCCTGAGATACGTGCGATATATTCGTCGGTCACTGTTGCCAGCGATACATCGTTGATAAGAAGCTTGCGCTTCTCTATAAGCTCAAGGAGTAGGTCTAGCGGCCCTTCAAATACATCAGTTTTTACGGTTATCGGCATAGTTTTCTATAAGGGCCAAAAGAAGGCGCACAGGAGCGCCTACAGCGCCCTTAGCGAGGAATTCGTTAGAGTTGGCTGTCATACGTGGTGCCATGTCTATGTGGGCCCATGGGCAGTCGAGGTCCTTCGCAAATTCGCGGAGGAACATGCCACCTGCGATAACGCCGCCGTAACGGCTATTGCCGTCGGTTGAGATGTTTGGGACATCGCCGAAGATGCCTTTTGTCATGTCCTCGTACTCTTCCCAGACTGGGAATGGCCATACATAGTCGCCGGATTCTTCTCCAAGTTTGCGAAGTGTGTCTTCAAGCTTCTGGTCGGTAGACATAATTGCCGATGCTTGTGTGCCAAGTGCGGTAAGTGCGGCGCCTGTAAGTGTTGCAACGTCTACAACAACTACGGGATTGTATTTCTTTGCGTAGGTAATGCCGTCGGCCAAGATAACGCGGCCTTCTGCGTCGGTGTTTAACACTTCAATGTGGCGGCCAGACATAGACTTAAGCATGTCGCCTGGGCGAACAGCGTGTTGGCCCGGCATATTTTCTACAGTTGGGATAAGACCAACAACATTTGCTTTCAATTTTAGTTTTGCTGCAAGTGCGACAGTGTAGAGCACTGCTGAGCCACCGGACATGTCCATGTGCATTTCGTACATATGGTCGCCTGGTTTCAAGTTCAATCCGCCTGAATCGAATGTTACGCCCTTACCGACGAGTACGACTGGTTTTTGAGATTTAGCTGCGCCCCAATATTCCACGGCGACAAACTGAGGCTCGTTGTCAGAGCCTTTGCCAATACCAACGACGCCACCCATACCAAGCTTCTCCATTTCCTTTCGTCCAAGAACGGTAACTTTTGTATTTGCACCCTCAATTGTTTTCTTTGCGAGTGCAGAGAACTGTTTAGGTGTCATATCGCCACCTGGAGTATTAGAAAGTTCGCGGGCTGCATTCACCTCTTCTCCGACGATAGTGCCGACTTTTATGCCAACCTGTGCATCTTTTGATGCGCCCAGGAATGAGACTGTATCAACGCTTGAGAATCCATTCTTTGGTACTCGCTTATATGTGTTGTGTTCGTAGTTTGCCATCACAAACGAAATGGTTGCGATTTCTGCTGCCTCTGAATCGCTTACATCGCTTGGTGTAAGGGCTTTTAGTTCTGCAAAATCAACAGTAATAGATTTGATGCGGTTTGCTTTCGCTACGCTTATTATCTTTCGAGTGAATAGAACAAACTTACGGCGCTTAAGCGGCTTCTCTGTCCCATATCCAATAGAGAGAGTTTTTCCATCAAAACGATTCAATGACCCTTCAATAAGTTCAACAGTAATAGCATCCTTTGCAGGAGTCGTTTGGAATTTCATAGCTAAATTATACAGTATTTGATTGTATTTCTTTAAATACATTGACAATATTGATATTAATATGTACTGTATTTTTGGAATTGATGAATGTCGGTCCCGGAGGTAAACCCTCTGAATGCTTTGCTGGAATAGGAGAGCGCGATGTCTCGTAAAAAGCACAATGTTGTGAGCGCGAAATGGTGCACCCAAATGGAGCAGCTTCGCGTCGCCCTCGAGGTCTATCTGGGAAAGCGCGTGCGCTTTAAGCAGATCGATTTCGACAAGAAAACGGCCACGGTGTTCGTGGGGATCGAGCCCGAAGAGAAGAAGGTGTTCTACCAACTTATCGAAGGCGAGGTCTCCAACCTTCGTTTCAAAGACGACGTTGGATACGCGAACGTCCTCTTCAACAAAGAAGGGACTGTCGCTGTCTACGATCTCAGCCTCCATGCACCGGGAGATCCTCATGCGTGGTTGGGTTGGGGCTATGCTCCAGAAGATCGTCGCCTACAATCGCTCAAGACGGTACCAGGAACCAAGTTGATCTAGCCCGAAGGAGAGTAGAGTGGTTCGCACAGCAGTTCTTTCAATCATTCTTGGCTGCATTGCCGGTCAGGCAATGGCTCAGAATCCCGTACCTCAGATGAAGTACGACAGCATGCGGCAGCGGTGCAACAACACCACTGATGCGATCAGCTGTAAGTCGGCTGTCGGCCGAGTGGAAGCCGCCCAGTCTGCCTACGACGATGCGTCGCGGCGGCTTAGCGGAGTCCAGGCTGCCAGCAAAGAGCTGTCGGCGGTCAACGAGGACTTCAAGAAGCGCTTCCCCACTGTGTGGGAACGTCGCTATTTCGAATAAACCCACCAAACGGAAATCCCGCTTCGGTGGGTTTTCTGTTTTCAACAGTTTTAGACAATTTTGATACCAAGTTCTTTTAACTGTTTTGGAGTTAGAGGTTTCGGCGCGTTCATGACAGCAGTTTTGCCGCCGCGTGTCATTGGAAACGCTTGCACATCTTTGAGCTGTACTTCATTTGTGAGGTTCATGACGTTACGTTCGACACCAAATGCAATGCCGCCGTGCGGAGGAGTGCCAAATTTGAAAGCTTCGAGCATGTGCCCAATTTTTTCTTCAATCTCTTCATCACTAAAGCCCATCGCTTTATATGTAGCTTTCAGTATTTCTGGTTTATGTGCTCGGATAGAACCGCCGCCTGACTCGTAGCCATTGCAGACAAGATCGTACTGAGTAGTCAAAATATCTTCAATGTGTTCACCCTTCATAAGCCATTCAAGATGTTCAGGTTTTGGCATTGAAAATGGATTGTGTGTAAAGGTCCAACCACCTTCATCGGTTTTTTCAAAAAATGGAAAATCAACAACCCATGCATATGCAAGTACACCGTTTGCCCTGTCTTCCTCAGTGCGCAAATCGAATTTGTCAGCACCGTACTTCTCCATAGCGTCTTTGTATGAGATGCGTGGGAATGGCTTTTCTTTAATCGTAAAGCCCATAGCTTCAACGGATTCCGTTACCATCGCTTCCATGGTTGAGAGCACGTCTTCGCGTTCAACAAATGACATTTCAATGTCAATTTGAGTAAATTCAAATCCGCGGTCTGCGCGCAGATCTTCGTCACGTACACATTTAGCAATTTGGAAATAGCGCTCAAACCCACCTGTCATGAGCATCTGTTTGTATTGCTGTGGTGACTGTGGCAATGCATAAAACTTTCCAGGATGTAGACGTGATGGCACAACAAAGTCACGAGAACCTTCGGGGGTCGATTCGGTTAGAAGTGGAGTTTCTATTTCAGTAAATTTCTCTTTAAACAAAAACTCACGGCATCGCTGTATAAATTCACTGCGCATGCGAATATTGCGCTGCATGCGTTCAGATCGGAGATCGAGATAACGGTATTTGAGGCGGACTTCCTCATCGATATTTCTTGTATCTTGGTCGATCGGAAATGGTGGAGTTTCAGACACGTTCAAAACCTCAATGTTTTTTACTTCAAGTTCAATGTCACCGTTCAATACATCTACGTTGATGTTTTTTTCGGGTCGTTGGTTAACTGCACCTGTAACAGCCACAACGTATTCAGTTCGTATTTCTTTGGCAGTTTCTATCGCTTCAGATTTTGGCAATACAACCCCTTGCACTGTTCCTGTCATGTCGCGGAAATCAAAAAATACCATCTTGCCCTGGTCGCGACGTACGCTAACCCAGCCTTTGATAGTTACCTCTTCGCCCTTATGTGCGCCCAAATCTCCTATAAGTGTTCGTTGCATATTTCCCCTACTCTATCAGAAATGTTCATATTTTTCTTCATATATATGAACTTGACGCAGGTATTATTTGTTGTGTACAGTTTGTTCAGTAGTTTGTAAGTCCCTCTGCAATAGGAAAGGAAGTTGATATGTCGTGTCAAAAGCCCAAGGCTAATCCTGAGGCGTATACCTATCCGGTCTACGGCACCACCATCGGCGGCCTGGCGCGCCTGCTCGGCTCCAAGTATTTCTTCCTCGAACCTCCGAGCAACGGAGAAGGAAAGGAAGGAGATGAAGTCCCCGGCTGCGTCGAGCTGTTCCCCGCAAACGAGCTTGCTGCGGGCATGGAACGCTAGCCTTCGTCCGCCAACAAATCGCCCACCAATTCAACGGTGGGCGATTCTTTCTATAGACTTACACCAACTTTGTTTCGAACGTCTTCCATCTTTGCAGATGCAATAGTTTTTGCTTTCGCACTACCTTCTTCGATAACGCGTCGTACATCTTCGTCAGAAATAGAATTTCGCTTTTCACGCATTGGTGCGATAACTGCCTCGATATCTTCAATCAACATCTCTTTAAGTACTTTGTATTTGCCTGCGTTGGTCTCATATATGGGACCAAGTTCAGATTCTGAGCGGAAGAGTGCATGGATTGCATATACATTTTCTGGACGCTCGCCAGAAGAGTCTGTAACGATGCTCATTACAGCTTTTGTGATTTCTTCTTTGCTGCCAAAGAGCGGAATGGTATTGCCGTAGCTCTTGCTCATCTTCTTGCCATCGGTGCCTGGCACGATAGCAATTTCTTTCTGGATTTTTTCTTCAGGCTCTTTAAAGGTTGAACCGAATGCATTATTAAACTTTTTAGCTGCTTCGCGAGCGTATTCAATATGTTGGCGCTGGTCTTCCCCTACTGGCACAACATCTGTGTCATACAAAAGAATGTCTGCGGCCATAAGCATTGGGTAGGTAAACAAACCCGCGTTTGCCTCCAAGCCCTTCGCTACTTTGTCTTTATATGCGTGGCCGAGTTCCAAAAACGGAACAGTAACTAGACAATCAAAAATCCACGCAAGTTCTGTGTGTTCTTGTACGCGTGACTGCTGGAAGATAACTGCTTTAGATGGGTCAACACCTACGGCCATGTAGTCCTTCACAACATCAATGATGTTTTGCTTGAGTGCAGCTGGGTCTTTAAGAGATGTAAGCGCGTGATAGTCTGCGATCATCAAAAAGCTCTCATACTCTTCGTATGTATTAAGAAAAGGTTTAAGTGCACCAAAATAATTTCCAATATGTAGCTGCCCGCTGGATTGTAGGCCTGTTAGAAGGCGTTTTTTCTCTGCCATATATGGCCTCCAGTATACCCGAAAAAGGAAAACTCTGCCTTTTGGGCAGAGTCTATCTTCTCAGTGTCGGTGCCTTTTCCACAATCTCCTTTCGCGCTGGCGACGCTCCTCAGCCTGTCTTGTCTCAACGCGTCTGAGATTGTCTCGGCGACATATCCACCCTGCAAAAGGCTTCCGTCTCGTCCATATCTGGGCGATGACTATGAAAGCCTCGTCTGGGCACTGTCGGACATAGTGATCCGATACTTCCGGGCTTAGATCGTCTCGTTCAAGAAGCTCGATGAAGTGTCGTCCGATATTCTCCCAGAGCTCGAGATTGCCCGAACGTTCAGCAACGTCCATTAGCTTGTGGCAGGCATGGCTTCTCTCGAGAGGACTTTTTGCCTCCTTCACAGTCCCCCACAGACCATCCACGGAGGGTTCAGAAGTCTCCAACATGTCTAACCCCTTTCCCAAGTAGAACTATCTCCGCAATTAAAACTTAATTAGGAGAGAAGTCAATATGCTACGCGCGGTAGAACGCTTTGTAGATATGAAGCATGGAGATAAATAGAGAAAGTACAAGCGGACCCAGGATAAACCCTAGAGGTCCAAAGAAGAGAATGCCTCCTATGATTGAAAAGAGCACGAATATTTCTGGCATTTCTTCGAGGCCTTTTCCGAAGAAATATGACGTAAGGAAATTGTCTGTAAAAATCGCGATAAAAATTCCGAGCAATGTGAGGCCTATTGCGAATCCTATCTGCCCTGTTACGTAGAGGTACGCAACTGCCGGGATAAAGACAAGTATAGATCCTAGCGCTGGAAGTGCTGCAACAATGGCGCCAATAGTTCCCCAGAAAATAGCATTTGGAATACCTAGGAAATAGAAACCAAGTATTATAAGCGCCCCGCGAATAAGCGAAACATACACAGTTCCTTTAACAACCGAGTCCGTCGTTCGCTTCAAGCGAAGCAGAATGTCATCCGTGTGCTGCGCTTTGAATGGGCTCAGCTTCTGCACTGTTGCGAGTAATTTTTCTCCATCACGAAGAAAGAAAAAGAATGCAAACAGCATCAAGAATGTTTGGATGATCACAGTAAACGTACCTGTTACAAGCCCCGCGAGGTTGTTTGAAACAAAGCTCACGACGTTCGCAACATACTGGTTTAAGTTAAGGGAAAACGAAGGCAAAAGATGCTGGATCGGCGACACAATGCTGTTTTGTATGTTTTGGAAATATTGAGGGTTATCTTGCAGGCTTATAACCAAGTTCTGTGCTTGGAGAAATACCTGCCAGCCAAGTAATAGGACTGGCACGATAAAGAATATAAGGACAAGGAACACTATGCTGGTAGCTGCAATAGTTTTTGAGCCTCCCAAAAAACCCGCCAATTTTTTATAAGGAGTATAGGTAGAGATCGCTAAGATTGCTGCAATGGTGAGTATTTGGAAGAATGGCGCAAATACAAAAAATAACAGAATAAAGACACCGGAGACTAGACCAATCAAGGAAAGTGTTTCTAATCTACTGTTGTCCATATGGTGAAATTAAATTCCCTCTTCTTTAAGCTTCTCTATCAAACCCTTTGCCGTGCGAGAGATTTTTGATGGAAGATTTATTTTAATACGAACAACAAGGTCGCCGCGCTTGCCCTGGTTATTTGCGACACCCTTACCTTTGATTTTCAAAAGTTCTCCGTGGTTTACGCCAGGTGGAATAGAAAGATTTTCCTCTCCATCGAGTGACTGCACTTTATATTCGCTGCCGAGGAGTGCATCAGAAAGTTTAATTGAAAGCTCTGTTACGAGGTTTTGACCATCTTTCTTAAAGCGTGGGTCGTTTTGTACGTGCACTTTAACGTAGAGGTCGCCTGATGCGCCTCCCTGAACTGCTTCCCCTGCGCCTGTAAGGCGGATCATTTCACCACCCTCGATACCTGGAGGTACGACGATATCAATTTCTTCTTGTTTTTTGTAGACACCCTCACCACGGCAGGTGTGGCACTTTTGGTCAGCAACTTTACCGCTTGCGTGGCAGTGGCGGCATGGGCTCTGCATTGTTATCTGCCCAAAGAATGAGTTTGTTGTTTCGTGGAGTTTTCCGCTACCGTTGCAGTATTTGCACGTTTCCATTTTGCTGCCTGGTTCTGCACCTGAGCCTTTGCAGGTTTCGCATGATGCGGTTTTTGCAAGAAGTACTGTGCGTTTTACGCCGAAAACACTTTCTTTAAATGAAAGCTCAAGGTCGATAGAGATATCGCGGCCACGGCGCTGGCGACCCCCTCCACCGAACGCATCACCAAAGATGTCGCCGAAATCAAATCCAGCAAAACCTCCTTGGAATGCATCTTGGAATTGTGAAAAATCAAAACCACCTGCGTTAAAGCCACCGGCGCCTGGGCCTCCACCGCCTCCAAAGACACGGCCGTATGAGTCGTACTCTGCGCGCTTCTTTTCATCGCTCAATATAGAGTAGGCCTCGCTTACTTCTTTAAATTTATCTGCATCACCAGTTGCTTTGTCAGGGTGAAGTTTGTGGGCGAGTTTGTGGAATGCTTTTTTAATCTCATCCTTGGTTGCACTCTTCTGAATGCCTAGGACTTCGTAGTAGTTTTTAGCAGCCATCTTGTCTTGATTTTAGCAGATTCCCCCAGTATCACAACGTCACGGACAATATCGCACCTCGTTGGGTAGAACTTGACAAGTATGGTATTTAAGAGTACAATATGTACAGATTGAACCCTATCAGGAGACGTGTAGTGCGTAACCAAGTTGCATTTGTGTTAACCGCATCGCTTGCGGTCCCCTTCTTAGTCTTCGAGGCAAAATTGATGCTTCGAGTGTTGGACTCCGCCTTCCTCGATTCGCTTAGTGTTGCAGGTGCAACGACTGTCCTCACCCTCGTCTCGATCGCAAGCATCTGCGTATTCCTGGCGCTGTGGTACGGTGTGTTTCACCTCATCAGCTTTCTGCTTGGCAAGGTCGTTCTTCCAAAAGGGGCGACCTTTCTGAAAAGGCTCATGGCGTAAACGCGAGAACAGTTTTCTATCCCCCGATCATTTTGGTCGGGGGATTATTGTTATATATTTTTTTCTTCGTTTTCAGGTATCTCAACTCCTGTACCATCATCTGCGATAAACCCTCCTGCCTGGATACTCCAAAGTTTTTGATATAGGCCTTTGTGTTCAAGAAGTTCTGCGTGTGTTCCCTCTGCAGCAATTGTGCCGTTTTCTACAACGACAATCCTGTCCATGTTCATGATCGTAGAAAGGCGGTGCGCAATAACAATCACGGTTTTGCCTTGCATAAGAGTTTGCAGCGCGTCTTGAATAAGTGCTTCAGACTCTGAATCCAAGCTCGAAGTTGCTTCATCGAGAATAAGAATTGGTGCGTTTTTCAATATAGCGCGAGCGATAGCAACACGCTGGCGCTCTCCGCCTGAAAGTTTTACGCCACGCTCACCCACATAGGTGTTGTATCCGTCCTTTAGTTGCGCAATAAATTCATGGCAGTGCGCCTTCTTTGCCGCCTCATAGACCTCTTCGTCTGTCGCATCACGGCGTCCGTAACGAATATTTTCCATCAGCGTTCTGTGGAAGAGAATAGGCTCCTGTGGCACGAATGCAATTGCCTCACGCAAGCTGTCCTGAGTAACGTTTGAGATATCCTGCCCATCTATCTCTATACTCCCCTCTTTAATATCAAAGAGGCGTAGTATAAGTTTTGTAATGGTAGATTTGCCTGCTCCAGACGGGCCAACTAAGGCGACTTTTTCGTGGGACGCAATTACAAGATTTAAATTCTCCAATATAGTTTTCTCCTTACTGAAGTGAAAACCAACATTTGAAAACTGAACCTTACCTTCAGTAACGACAAGCGTGGTTGCGTGTTTTGCGTCCTGCACTTCGTGCGGCAAATCCATAATTTCACGCATCTCGCCCGCTTCAGCAAGAGCACTGAAGAACCCACGCAGTTCTCGGTTGATATTTACGAGACGCTCAAAGGTTGTGAGTAGGTATGCTTGAATAAGCACAAAGTCTCCAATGGTAAGTTCGCCGCGTTGCCAGAAGTACACTGCGCCAAACATAAGACCCGCTTCAATAAGCAGGATAAAAATACCTATAATAGACCATATATACTCATCGATTTTCCAAAGTCGAATTGTTTTTTGGTACCAGTCAGTAATGGCTTGATGGAAAAGTGATTTTTCGTACGGAGCTGCAGAAAAAAGAGCGATGGTTGCTTGGTTTGAAATTGCATCAGCAAGGGTTGCTGTGACGTGTGTATCTGCCGCTGCCCGTTCAATGCGGACAGGCTGGCGCAGCTTTGCAACCCAAATTTGGAACGTAATAAAGGCTACTGACCAGATGCCGAGTGCTAAACCGAGCACGAGGTTTTGAATGGATAGAATAACCACCGCGCCTACTACAAAGAGGAAGGTCTGTAGAAATTGAAATACCACCGCATCAAAAAGAACCTCGAAAGAGCGCGAGTACTGTTTTATTTTGTGCGTAAGCGAACCGGAGAAATTGGAGATAAAAAAGTTATTTGAATGGCCAAGCAGATAGTCGAAGGCATCTAACTGAATATCCTTCATTACCTGAGCCTCAAGCTTGAAGGTAAAAATCTGTTGTAGACGTCGTGCAAACCACTCAGCAAACCAAATACCGGTGACAACAAAAAGAATACCGAAAAGCACATGTTCGGTTTGTACGCCCGGTGTCTGGCTCGCAAGAACGTTGAAAAACTTACGTAGATAGAGCGGGCCGAGCAAAAAAGCGGCTTGCACGCCAAAGGCTCCAAGCAATATTGCTAACAAAGAAAAAGGCCGCGCTCGCACATAGCGCCAGTAGACTCGGAATATAGGGCCAATTTTAACGTTGGCTTTACCTTTCTTTTCTGGTTTCTTCATGAATTTTCACAATATCACAGACCTCTCACAATAGAGAGGTCTGCCGTTTTCTATGTATTTCTACTTACTGCTGCGGAGGAGTGTCTCCTGTAGGAGGTGTTTCTGGGTTCTCCTGTTGTGGAGCGTCAGCTGGAGGCGTATTACCTGAAGCTTTTTGTACCGCTTCGTATACTTTTGAGAGTTCTTTAGAGAGTTCGTCTACAGCTGCTTTTATCTCAGCAGCGTTGTCAGAAGCTTTCTTCGTCTCAACGGCAGCAATTTTTTCGTTAATAGCAGTTGCAAGCTCTGCAGGAACCTTATCTTTATTGTCGTCGAGTGCTTTCTTTGCAGAGTAGATTGATTGCTCTGCCATATTGCGAGCCTCTACAAGTTCTGCCTTTTGTTTATCAGAATCTGCGTTTGCCTCTGCATCCTTACGCATCTTTTCAATATCTGCATCTGAAAGACCAGATGACGCCTCGATACGGATAGACTGCTCTTTATTAGTTGCTTTATCTTTTGCCTTAACTGAGAGAATGCCGTTTGCATCAACATCGAAGGTTACTTCAACCTGCGGCATGCCGCGTGGTGCTGGTGGAATACCATCAAGCACAAAGCGTCCGAGCGACTTGTTGTCTGCAGCCATTGCACGCTCCCCTTGGCTGATATGGATCTCTACTGATGTCTGGTTGTCAGCTGCAGTCGAGAATGTCTGTGAGCGGCTTGTAGGAATAGTTGTATTGCGTTCGATGATCTTTGTTGCAACGCCGCCCATGGTTTCAATACCAAGTGAGAGCGGAATAACATCAAGGAGAAGCACGTCACGTACATCGCCACCCAAGATACCTCCCTGGATTGCAGCACCGATAGCAACTACTTCGTCAGGGTTTACTGACATGTTTGGCTTCTTGCCAAAGTACTTCTCTACCGCGGCCTGGAGTGCTGGCATGCGAGTCTGTCCACCAACGAGAATAATTTCGTTAATGTCAGGTGTTTTAAACGGAGACGCTTCCATTGCGCGCTTAGTTATCATCAGTGCACGGTCAATGAACTCCTGTGAAAGCTCTTCAAGTTTTGCACGGGTCATCTTAAGGAGAAGGTGGCGTGGACCTGATGAGTCAGAGGTAATGAATGGGATATTGATTTCAGTTTCAACTGCGGTTGAGAGCTCGATCTTTGCCTTCTCTGCTGCTTCGTCGAGGCGCTGGCGAGCAAGAGGGTCGTTGCGGACATCAATGCCGCTTTCCTTTTGGAATTCTACAGCGATCCAGTCGATGATCTTCTGGTCGATATCTTTACCGCCCAAGTGTGCATCGCCGTCGGTAGAACGTACCTCGATAGAGCCTTCGTTGCCCTCTGCCATAACGACTTCAAGTACTGAGATGTCGAAGGTTCCTCCGCCGAAGTCGAAGACTACAACCTTCTCGTCTTTCTTTTTATTAAAGCCGTATGCGAGCGCTGCAGCGGTTGGTTCGTTAATGATGCGCTTTACATCGAGGCCGGCAATCTTGCCTGCATCGCGAGTCGCTGCGCGCTGTGCGTCGTTGAAGTATGCAGGAACAGTAATAACTGCTTCTGTAATAGTTTCACCAAGGCGCTTTTCTGCATCAGCTTTCATTTTGCCGAGGATCATTGCAGAAATTTCTTCTGGACGAGACCACTGGCCGCCAAGTTCTACCTCGATACCATTATTGGCAGACTTTCGCATTTCAAATGGAACAGCTCCTTTGTCTTTCTGGACGAGCTCTTCGTCGTAGTTGTGTCCGATAAAGCGCTTGATCTGGTAGACAGTATTTTTAGGGTTGGTTACCGCTTGGCGGCGTGCAATAAGACCAACGAGGCGTTCGCCTGTTTTAGATGCAGCCACAACAGATGGCATAGTGCGCGCACCTTCTGCATTTTCAATAATCTGAGGCTCCCCGCCACGCATAATTGCCATTGCTGAGTTTGTTGTACCCAAATCGATTCCAAGTATTTTTGCCATAGATTTATATGATTACCTGCGCTGGTCTAATAATTCTTTCTCCTACTTTATATCCACTCCGTTCTACTGATCTAACTGTTTCTCCGTCGCCTTGTTGAGCTAATGCTTCGTGTTTGTAGTGGTCGTATGCCTCTCCTTCTGCCCCGAACCGTTCGACACCCATCTTCTGTAGTGAACTTATAAGCTGTTTTTCTACTAATGCGAGCTCATCTGAAGGATTATGTTTGAGGGCCATCTCAAACGAGTCGAGAGACGGTAGAAGCGCTTCGACAAATTCTGCTTTTATGCGATCTTCTTTGTCTGCAAGCAACAAGGCCTCTTCTTTTTTGAAGTTTACGAAGTCTGCTCGTGCCCGTTGCCATCCGTCCAAGTATTCTTGTTTCTCCTGTATTGCCGTGGCTAGTTTTTCTCGGAGTTTTTTGATGGCGGCTGGGCTCTGGTCTTCGTCTTCTTGTATAAATTCTTCATCAGAGCCATCTAACATTGCACCATTTTACACAAAAAAAGCTAGGAGTCAAATCCAAACAGGTTCACGGCATAACAAAAAATCTCCCGAAGGAGATCTTTTGGTGCGATTAACGCTTTGACCACTGCTTGCGCTTGCGAGCTTTGACGAGACCTGGTTTCTTGCGTTCCTTTGCACGAGGGTCGCGCTTGAGGAATCCTTCTTTCTTGAGGACACCGCGGAGGTTTATATCATATTCGATAAGTGCACGTGCGATAGCGTGACGGACTGCTGTAGCCTGTCCTGCGATACCACCACCGGAAGCCATAACTGTTGTGGTGAACTGTGTAGCAAGTGCGACTTTCAAAAATGCATCCATCGCTGTTGCGCGGAGTGTCTGTGTTGGGAAATAGTCGTTTATATCCTTACCGTTGATTGTGACAGAAGTCTTTGTCGACGGAGTGATGCGTGCGCGTGCAATAGCTGTCTTGCGGCGGCCGACTGTCTCAATATATGTATCTTTTGTTGTAGGTGTAGCCATCTTATTGTTCGATTTTTAGCATTTTGATGCGAGGCGTCTGAAGGCGGTTTTTTGGAAGCATGCCGAGAACTGCGCGGCGGATTGCCTCTTCTTTACCACGGCGTGTCGTAAGCATCTCGTAGGTCTCTTCTTTCTGACCACCTGGGTATCCTGAATAACGAACGTAGGTCTTTGCCTTTGTCTTGTTGCCCGAAATCTTTATTTTCGATGCGTTGACGATGGTTACGCCTGCCTGGTCGACAATGTTCTTAGCGAACGAAGCTGTGTGCTTGCCAAGCAATGCCTTAGCTGCAGCAGAAGCTACACGTCCGAGAGTCTTGTCTTGTGCGTCGATAGTAATCATAAAATTATACAAACTCAATTACGGCCATTGAAGCGCCGTCGCCCTTGCGAGGACCCATTTTAGTAATGCGGATGTACCCACCTTTGCGGTCTTCATAGGTAGCTGCGGTGCGAACCAACTTATTCATCGTTGCTACGCTGCCCAAATCTGCGATAAGGATGCGGCGGTTAGCAAGTGTTACATTCTTACCCTTAGTGATGAGCTTCTCCACCAATGGGCGAATTTCTTTTGCGCGAGCTTCAGTTGTTTTGATCTTCCCTTTGATGACCAAGCTGCGAGCAAGACCCTTGAGCAACGCATTGCGTTGGTTAGTCACTCGTCCGAATTTTCTTACATTGTTTCCGTGTCTCATAAAGCTTGGTCGTAATAAACTATTTTAGTATGATGCCGAAGTTTGCAAGCGCGCGCTTGATCTCCTGGATTGATTTAGGGCCAAGGCCATCAACCTCCAAAAGATCCGCTTCTTTCTTGCGTGCCAAACCTCCAACAGTGCGGATGTTTGCCTTCTCAAGCGCTGAGATGGTGCGTGGAGAGAAGTCGAGGTCTTCGATGCGTGTTTTAAGCGCCTCTGCGTTTGCCTCGCTTCCTACTGCGCCATTTGCTGCTGCTATTGGGGCTGGTGATACGGCTGAAGGCAATTCTTCCTCACGGAAGCCTACTACTGCCTTAAGCTGCGTAATCATTACCTCAATTGCCTGCTCAAGCGCTACGCGTGGAGTGAGGGTACCGTCAGTTTCAATTGCGATGCGGAGACGGTTGAAGTCAGTGCGGTCACCAACGCGCATGTTTTCCACTTCGTAGTTTACGCGGCGGATTGGAGAGAAGATTGCGTTGACTGAAATTTCACCAATTTCAACGCGGTCTTTTTTAAGAGCTTCGCGAGGTACATAGCCGAGACCGCGTTCAATGCGGAACTCTGCTTCAAATGATGCATTCTTGTCAGTAAGTTCGCAGACGTATGCATTTGGGTTAAGCAAACGGATCTGTCCAGGAACGGTCATATCTGCTGCAGTGATTTTCTTAGGACCTTTTGCAGATATAGTAACAGTCTGAGGCTCAGAGGTGAGCATTTCAAAGCGGAGTTTCTGGAGATTCAAAAGGATAGTAACGACGTCTTCACGTACGCCGTTCATAGTAGAAAATTCGTGCTCTACACCTTCGATCTTAACCGAGGTGATAGCTGCACCTGGAAGTGATGAGAGGACGATGCGGCGGAGGCTGTTGCCAAGTGTGTGGCCATAGCCAGGATAAAGGCCATCTATTTCGTAGACGCCAGAATGCTCTTCTTCAGAGATGATTCGAGGCTTGCTTGGCAATGTGATTGAATACTCCATCATATGCAAAATTACTTAGATAATTAAATATTACTAACGCACTTAACGGCTATAAAATTGGATGATAACGGCAGGACTGAATGGTGCTTCGGTGTCGGTAACGTTTGGTGCTGCAGTTATCTTGAAGGTAAGGCCATCCTGTTCCATTTTCATCCAGTGAGGAGTTTTCTGTTCAGCCATCTGTTCTGTGCGGTTTGCAAACAATGCGCTTCCACGGCTTTCTGGGCGGATAGCAACAACATCATTCATCTGCACTGCGTGAGATGGGATGGTGAGGCGGCGACCATTAACAGTAACGTGGCCGTGTGAGACAAGCTGGCGTGCTGCGCGGCGAGTCTTAACGATACCTGAGCGGAAGATAACGTTGTCGAGGCGAGACTCAAGGCGGACCATAAGAGTAGAGATAGTCTCTGTACCCTTCTTCTCCATAGCTTCATGCACGTAGCGTGAGAATTGGCTTTCAGTCAGACCATACGTAAAGCGTGCCTTTTGCTTTTCAAGCAACTGGGTTCCGAAGTCGCCACCGCCACCACGCTTGGTGCGAGTACGGCGAGGAGCACGCGCTTCCGCGAGCTGGAATTTTTGGGTCTGGCATTTTTCGAATACCGATGCCCCAAGGCGTTTGCAGATTTTGTATTTTGGTCCAACTAACATAAATTTTTATACGCGACGTGGTTTTGGAGCACGAGGGCCGTTGTGAGGCACTGGTGTCGTATCCTTGATGCTGTTAATAGCTATACCCTTGCTTGCGAACGAACGGATCGCAGATTCACGGCCAGCTCCAACGCCAGACACAACTACCGAAACGCTCTTAAGACCCATCAATGCACCCTTGTCTGCCAAAAGTTCACCAACCTTTGCTGCTGCGAAAGGAGTTCCCTTCTTTGCACCTGCAAAACCTAGTGAGCCAGATGATGACCATGCAACAACGTTGCCCTTTTCATCTGTAATAGAGACTTTGGTGTTGTTGTAGGTAGCTTCAACGTACAACAGGCCTGAATCCATCTTGCGGCGTGATGCGCGCGAAGAAGACCCGCGGCTACCGCTGTCATCACTACCTCCTTTTTTGACGATTCGTTTCTTACCCATTTGGAATTCGAATAAAGTCTACTTATACAATAAATTTTAGGTCTTTTCAACCTTACGGCGACCCGAGCCCATGGTCTTGCGAACGTTGCCTCGAACAGTGCGTGAGTTGGTCTTTGTGCGCTGACCACGAACTGGCATGCGTTTCTGGTGACGCAAACCACGGTATGCACCAATATCCTTCAAGCGCTTGATGTTGCCGGCGACCTCACGTTTGAGATCTCCTTCAAGTTTAAGCGTTTCAACGATAGCGCGGATGCGACCTTCTTCGTCTGCAGTAAGTTCATCAGCTTTTTTAACAGGATCTACCTTTGCGTCTTTGCAAATTTGCTGTGCGCGAGAAAGACCGATGCCGTACAGCGCAGTCAGTGCGTAGCTTGTGTGTTTGTTTGGAAGTGTAATACCTGCAATACGCATATGATTATCCTTGGCGCTGTTTATGTCGTGGGTTGCTGCAGATAACATACACCCGCCCTTTTCGGCGGAGCATCTTGCAGTTCGCACAACGTACTTTAAGTGATGCTTTTATCTTCATTGTTCTTACAGGCGTCGTGTAATACGAGCCTTACCACCATACGGATCGAGTTTGAGCATAACCTTATCCCCTACTAGAACTTTAATGCGATGGAGTCGCATTTTTCCAGCAAGATACGAAAGTATAACCTCTCCCGATTCAAGAGAAACACGAAACATGGTATTAGGGAGGGCCTCTTCGACAACCCCTTGTACTTCTGATGCGTGTGTTTCCATTACCTAGCGGTGACTAAGATGATAGCAGAAAGCCTATTGAGCGTCAATGACAACGCCGATTTTGGACTCTTCTGAAGGGAAGGTATTCTTCCAGAACGGACGAATGCTTGCCTGGGCTTTCTCTATTGCTGGGGCAAAGGTCGAAATAACCTCCTCAAAAGTCTTTTTATCTTTTCCAAGCAGGGCTGTCGTCAACGCCTGCTTATCGAACTGCCATACAAGGGTCGGATTACCCTGTAGAAGCAGGTTTAAAGGGCCTGTATTAACGTTTCCGGTACTTGTTGAGACCTGGAGGATAAGAGGGTTAGGTGAGGCAAAATCAACCGCTTCGCCGCCATATCCAGCGACTAAAAGTTTGGCGAGTATACTTGCGAGGCTTGGTGAGCTGACCATGGCCATTGAGGCGTGGGCGGTTTGCGAAAGATTGATAGCGGTCCCCTCTCCCTTAGACTGTGAAATGTCCGAATAGTCTACAACGAGAGAACCTTGCACGGGCATAAAGCCGTCAGGTATTTGAGTTCCAACCGCACCGCGGAGAGATGCGTCGAGCGTCTTCTGGAGAGAAGCCTGAGCACTCTTCATGTCAGCCTCTGAAATACTTGCCTGTTCACCGACAAAGCCTCCCTGGATAGCACCTGCTTCAGCCTGAGCAGTTATTTTGGTGTATTTATCTCCGCCCTTGAACCCTGGGATAGTGAATGCGCTTGCGTTTGGACGGTTGTAGTCTGGGCCTGGCGCATCAGCATATACGGTCGTGGTTATAGTGCCTGCCTTAAGGGTTCCATCGGTATTCTTTGTCGCACCTGGGATGGTAACCGCGCTGTGGATTCTGTATATCTTGCCATCGGACGCTGCAAAACGAGTATTTGTGATAAGGCCTTGGGGTGCAGTGCTAAATGCGTTTGAGATGGTTATTACACCACTTGCTGGTTTTGATACATGTGACGTACCTGTAGCGTTTACAGTTGTTGTTGCAGATTGCGAAAGCGCGATAGTTTGGTACCCAAGACTACCTCCTTGTGCGTTTGGAAGTGCGACGATATTTGCAGGAGGCGTTATGCTCTGCATTTTCGGAGTAATGGTGATTGTTGCGCCCTCAAACAATGTTGCAAGTAGCAACCCTGCGGCTGCACAAATAACAACGATACCGAGGAATATCCAAAGGAAACGGCGCGATTTTTTACGGCGGCGTGGAAGAGGGATGTCTTCTTCAAAGCGTTCTTGAGGGGGAGCATTGCGGCGATGTCCGCTGTTTGAGACTGGAATATCGCGGATAGAGGTACGAGGATTCATGTCGCGCATAAAGAAATTATATCATTTAATTGGTTCGGTTGATAAACAGCGCTTCTACCATAAAGACAATATCTGGCTTCGCTGCGTGGGCTGCGAGGTATGGCATAACGTGGTGAGTGTGAAGAGCCTGTACGGTAGTGCCCTGCGAGAATGTCTTTGTGAGGGCCTCCTGCCCTGCCAACATTTGTACGAGCCACTCACCCATTGGTTCTTGGGCAACGACTAAAATGCCGTGAGGTGCATTGTTGGTCTGCAATTCACGCGCTGCAGTGGCAAAAGATGATGCAAACTGGGTGCCAGCAGCATGAAGGGCCTCCTCAACAGGGGTTTCTATGGTTGAGCCTCGTGCAAGGCGTAACGCTGAGTGTGCTTCAGGGTGGCTAAGCCCTGCGTGGCTTGAAAGTGTTCGTAAAAAGAAATGTTTACCAAAAGGAATAGTTGCTCGTGCAGCCAATTTACCGTTTTCGAGCACACTGAGCTCTGTAATCTCCCCTGTCATGGTGCATAGCAAGAGGTGTGGAGCGGTTTCAAACAAATGTCCGGTTGCGTGGGCAACGGCCGCGCTCGTGGCATAGAAGGAAATAGAGATATCCCCAAATGTATCAGCAACTGCACGGCCAATGTGGGCTTGTAACTCAGATTCAATCTCCCAGTCGATCTCGCCGTTTTCTGTAAGAGCTGCGGTCCAAGGCGCTGAAATAAACACTACCCCTGAATGTATTGCGCCAATATGTGAAAGTTTTGCATGAGTGCGCATGCGAGCCGCAGTAACGCTGGTGTGCGAAAGGGCTTCACGAAGCGCGACATCGGTTTCCTTCATAAGCTTCTCGAGGTCGAGCGTGCGCATCATTGGCAACGCAACGCGTGTCTCTGCAAAAAGTTTTGGAAGATCTTTTGAATTAGGGGAAGAAAGGTGTACCAACGCGCAGCCAACAGAACCGTTCTCGATATCAATGAGAAGAACGGTCTTTCCTATACCCATAGGAGCCTGCTTCGAAAACAGCCCTGCCATGGAAATAGTATATACCGTTTTTATTCAAGCACTGCCTTTATACGGCGGACACCTGCAGAAACAGCTTCTTCTTTTTGGATTTTGAATCGTGAACCTGATTTCAGAAGTTCACCTGTATTGGTTACGTGAGGGCCGCCACAGAATTCTATTGAAAAAGCGCTATCAAGTGGGCCGACTGAGTAGACGGATACGCGTTCTGGATATTTTGCGCCAAATTCGTGTTCTGCGCCGAGCTTATCAGCTTCTTCAAGTGACATTTCAGAACGGATAACAGGAATACCTTCTTGGATTTTTTCGTTTACGATACGTTCAACTTCTTTTTTCTGCTCATCGGTCATTTTCTGGCCGTAGTTAAAGTCGATGCGCAAACGCTCCTGCGTAATATTTGAACCGCGCTGGTGGACTTCCGGCCCAAGCACAATCTGAAGCGCTTTAAGCAATATGTGGTGTGCTGTATGGAGACGAACAGTTTTTTCTTCTGTATCTGCCAAGCCACCTTTAAATTTTTGTTCAGAACCTGAACGCGAAAGGTCCTGATGTTTCTTCAACAACTCTTTTAGTCCTTCAATATCAATTTGCTTGATTCCATGCTCCCCCGCTTCTTCAATAATAAGCTCGAGGGGGAAACCAAACGTGGTCACAAGCTGGAACGCGTTTTCTGCAGAAAGTGATTCTTGCCCAACAAAACGCATAAGCTCCTTAGTCCCGCGCGCAACAGTTGCGGTGAATTTCTCTTCTTCGATAGCAACCTGACGTTCAATATCAGCTTGTTTTGCAACAAGTTCTGGATACTGCTCTTTATATAGATCGATAATACCTGGAATAACTGAGGTTATAGAGATATTTGCATTTAGCTTGTGCAAGAAAAGTACGCTGCGGCGGAGCAGGCGGCGAACGAAGTATCCTTGGTCCTTACCGTCAGGATTAACTCCATCAGCAATTAAGAACACAGCGGCTTTTGCATGGTCAGCAATAACACGAAAAGCGCGAACATTATCTTCGTAACGTGTGCCTGTTGACTGTTCGAGCTGGGAAATTATTGAATCATGTGCAACGAGGAAAATATCGTTCTTATTTTCAGATGCTGCAGCAATGCGTTCCAAACCGCCGCCGAAGTCTACGTTTTGTTTAGGAAGAAGGCCGAATGTGCCATCTTCTTTCTTGATGTACTGCATAAACACCGAGTTACCGATCTCAAGGAAACGGCCGCAGTCACAGTTTGGATGGCATTCTGCGCCCCACTTTGTGTCGTGAGCTGCTTGCCCGTCTTCTTTAAATTGTCCGAAGTCATAGAAAACCTCAGAATCTGGGCCTCCTGGCTCCCCTGCAGGCATTTTGTCTGGGGTTCCTGCGCGTGACCACCAGTTTTTCTTTGCGTCGTAGTAGAAGATACGGCCTTCTTTGCCGCTCGCAGCAGTCATACCAACGTTGTAGCCATTTTCTTCACTACCTATTTCAACAACTTCCGCCTCAACACCTTTTTCTGAAAATAGTTTTTTCCAAATCTCTGCAGACTCTACATCTTTTGGAACGTTATTTTTCTCGTCGCCGATAAATACAGTGACGTAGAGTTTTTGTGGGTCAAGACCAACTTCATCTGTAAGGAATTTAAAAAACCACGGAAGCTGTTCTTGTTTGAAGTAATCTCCAAGCGACCAGTTGCCGAGCATTTCGAAAAACGTCGTGTGGCGGTTATCGCCAACCTCTTCTATGTCCATAGAACGGAAACATTTCTGAGAGTCTACGAGACGAGCCCCTGCAGGGTGGTTTTTACCGAGGAGATACGGAACCAATGGCTGCATACCTGAGCCGGTAAACAGCGTGGTTGGGTCGTTCTGAGGCACGAGGCTAGAAGACGGGATAACAGTATGTCCTTGCCCTTCATAGAACTTTAGATATTTTTGCCTAACCTCATTTAGGGTCATATGAGTGATATCTTACCAAAATAATCGGCTTTAAGGTATTATCAGAATTACTATGAAATCTGGACAAAAGAAAGCTTCCTGGGGGTTTGATACCAAGAACATCGATACGAAAGTTCGTCCTCAAGACGATTTTTATCACTACGCGAACGGTACATGGATAAAGAAAGCTAAAATTCCGCCTGAAGAAGCGCAGGTCGGAAGTTTTTACGACCTACGTCTAGAGACAGAGAAGCAGCTCAAAGTAATTATGGACAGAGTTCTTGTAAAAAAGAACCACAAAAAAGGTACTCCGGAACAATTACTCTCTGACTACTACCGTTCAGCAGCGGACATGAAGCGCCGCAACGCATTGGGAATAAAACCACTCGCTGAATATCGCGAAAAAATTGACGCTATCTCTTCGTACGAAACTCTCGTCTCTACTATCGCGTATCTACACAAAGAAGGAGTTTCCGGTGTGTGGGGCTCGTTTATGGATCAAGATTTCAAAGACAGCACAACCTACCGCATGTTTTTGTGGCAAGGAGGCCTTAGTTTGCCCGACAGAGACTACTATCTGCTTGATGCGCCTGAACAAAAGCGCGTCCGTGAAGCGTACGTCGTACATATAGAGAAACTTCTTAAGCTTGCTGGCTTTAAAAAGCAGGATATTTCTCGCGCACAGGAGATTGTGCTCCATATTGAAACCCGCCTTGCGAAAGCCTCTATGAAAAAAGAGGACTCTCGTGACCCGGAAAAGGTGTATCACAAGCAAACACCAGATGCGTTCTGGAAAAAGTACTTCGAACGTCTAGGTATTAAAAATATTTCAACCGTAATTGTTGGTCAGCCTGATTTCTTTAAGGAAGTAGCAAAAATGCTTAAAGAGGTGGCGCTTGATGACTGGAAGACATACCTAGAGTGGCATCTTATTAATGACTTTGCGGGCACATTGTCTGAAGCCTTTGTAAAAGAAAACTTCCGTTTCTACTCACAAGTGATGTACGGCACTAAGAAAATGAAGCCTATGTGGCGCCGCGCCCTTTCTGCCGCAGGCGGAGCTTTGGGAGAGCCATTGGGCAAGATCTACATAAAAGAATATTTCCCTGAAAGCGCAAAAAAGAAAATCGACACATTGGTAACAGACCTCTTTGCTGTATACGAAGGTCGCATACGCGAACTTGACTGGATGAGTCCTGAGACCAAAAAGAAAGCGGTTGCAAAGCTTAGGGTGATGAAGCGAAAGATCGCCTATCCAACGAAATGGGATGCGTATAAAGATGTTTCCATCTCCCCAACCGACTATTTCGGCAATATGCGACAGATACACGAGCACGATCGTAAAAAAATGCTGCGCAAACTTAAAAAACCTGTTGACCGCACTGAGTGGATTACGACCCCTCAGGTAGTAAACGCGTTTTATAACCCAGGCCTCAACGACATCAACTTCCCCGCTGCTATTTTGCAGTGGCCGTTCTTTGACCCTAACGCAGATGACGCGCTTAACTACGCGGGTATCGGCTCTGTTATTGGCCATGAAATGACACACGGCTTTGATGACAGTGGTGCAAAGTTCAACGGTGACGGCAATATGAAAGATTGGTGGACGCCAAAAGATAAAAAATCGTTTGAGCAAAAAGGAAAAATGATAGTAGACCAGGCTAATGAATATACTGTCGTTGACGATATAAAGTTAAACGGACAGCATACGCTTGGAGAAAATATTGCGGACTTCGGCGGTTTAGTAATTGCCTACGACGCATATCAAAAACATCTCGCAAAAACAGGCCGAAAGGATATAGATGGCCTTTCTCCGGAACAGCGCTTCTTCCTTGCCTTTGCACAGATGGAACGCTCAGTAAGCCGCCCAGAAGTTGTTAAGGTGCGCGCACTTACAGACCCTCACGCAAACGCACAGTTCCGCGTTAACGCACCGTTCTCAAACTTCGAACCCTTCTACGAAACATTCAACGTTAAAAAGGGCGACAAACTCTATCGCGAACCAAAAGACCGTGCGAAGATTTGGTAAACCATGTCTGATATAAAAATACCTCCAGCGTGGAAGGCGCTCGTTGAAGACGAACTTGAAAAATCATATTTCAAGGCTCTAACAGCGCGCGTACGGGAGGAATATTTGAAAGAGACAATATTTCCCCATCCATCTAAAATCTTTCGTGCGTTTGAGTATTTCGATCCTAAAGACACAAAAGTAGTGATACTTGGCCAAGATCCATACCACACACCAGGGGTGGCACATGGACTTTCTTTTTCAACGGAGAGCGCACATAGAATTCCTCCATCACTGCTCAACATCTTCAAAGAAATAGAACTTGAATACGGTTCTCCAATAAACAGAGATCCTGATCTAACTCGATGGGCAAAACAGGGAGTACTGCTACTCAACGCGTCTCTGACAGTAAAAGCAGGGTTGGCAAATTCACACGCCGACTATGGTTGGCATATGTTTACTGACGCTGTCATCAAAGCACTTTCAGAAAAAGAGAACCATATTGTATTTATGCTGTGGGGAGCATTTGCAGGCAAAAAAGAATCTGAAATAGATTCTCTAAAACACTTAGTTCTTAAAGGCCCGCACCCTTCTCCCCTTTCCGCACATAGAGGTTTCCTCGGCTGTAATCACTTTAAAGAAGCGAACGACTATCTAAAACAAAACGGTCGAAAGGAAATAGATTGGGTCTCCTAGGCGTGATGGTATTTTTTACCATCAAGGATTGAGATACCTCGGTAGAGTTGCTCTGTGATGATAAGGCGCACAAGCATGTGCGGAAATACAAGTGACGAAAGTTTGATGGTCGAATTTGCCCAATCTTGCAAGGTTTTATCTACACCAAAAGCTCCGCCGATGACAAACACCATGCGTTTAGTTCCTCCTTGTAGGTGCTTGTCGAGCAACGCAGAGAGCCCTGTTGTATCAACATCTTTACCACGCTCATCGAGAAGGACAACAAAGTCCTCTTTCTTTAGTAGTTTTATGATTGCTTCTGCCTCGGCCTCCTTACTGCCTGGTTTAGGAAAGTTCCACTCTATTGGAAGACGGTTCTGCAAACGCTTTTCATATTCGCTTATCGCATCTGCCAATAATGGGTCATGCGTTTTGCCTGGGGAAATTATTAAAATTTTCATTTCTTTTTTTGGGCTGCTGCTTTAATCGCACCTTCTTCTTGAAGTAATTTCATTTTACGCGCGGCACCACCGCGGTTATAGTCGCCTACTTTGCCATCAGCGCGAACAACACGATGGCACGGAACTTTCGGATCATAGTTCATCGACATAATGTATCCCACCGCTCGCGCGGCGCCTGGTTTACCAGCTTTCTGGGCAACCTGGCCGTACGTCATAGTCTTTCCCTTTGGAATCTTAGACACCAAAGCGCGGACTTTTTTAGCAAACTCAGAAGAGGGTGGAGTTTTCAGGTTTCTCATGCGAGTCGTCTGCCTTAACTGCTACTTTTTTGGATGGTTGTGGTGGAAGTGCTGGTGTTGCAGAAGATCGTGGCATAAACGGTAAAAGAACTTTCCCCGTAGCCTCACGATATCGGCAGTAGTCGCACTCCTCTCCTGCTGTAGGAAGCGCGTCACCGTCGAGACACGCCTTAAGACGTATCAGCACATCTTCAACCCAGTCAGTTGATCCTTTATATGGAACAAGGGTGAGCTCAAAGTCCAAACGGCCATCAAATGCTTCACGATCCTTCGTGGCATTTGCATAGAACCAGTAACCCATATCAGATACTTTGAAGCCATTCATGCGGAGCAGCCACTGATATATTTCCAGCTGGCGTTTATACCCGCGATGCCAATCTTCGTCGAGAGATTCTATCTTCCCGTCTTTACTCGTTGCTTTGTAGTCGATAACGATAAGTTCACCATCTTTGTTAACCCAAATATCGTCGACACCTCCGCGAACAGTGAGACCTGTTGCTGGGTGTACGTACTTCACTCCTTGGCTAAGCGCATTGCGCCACTCATCCATTTTTGCGTGAGCAAGTGGAACTGCATCAAGTCCGTACTCTTTCGCAAGCGGATGCTGTGTTCCGTTTGCGCGATGTGTATCAAGCTCCTTCTTAAGAAGTGCGTCGACTGCAGAGTTTAAGTTGAATGGGAAGCCAGGTGGGCGTGCAACACCGAGTTTGTTGTCGATGTAGAAACATCGACTACACTCCATAAAGAGGTCAATTTTTGAACGAGAAAGCGTCCATTTTGGACCCCCATAGTTATAGTCGGGCCTGCGATTTGGTTTATAGAACGAACTCATTCAACCATTCTACATTATTTAACCTCAGTACCGTAACGGGCGCGCATAACTCGTTCGAAACGAGAAAGGATACTGAAGACCAGAAGCGCAATAACTGTTCCAGCAACTGCAAGTATGTAGAGACCGAACCCAGCAGCCATACCGACTGCCGCAACAACCCAGATTCCTGAAGCGGTGGTTAGCTCTATATGCTCACCTTTGAGAGTCGCGAGGCCACTGCCGATAAAGCCGATGCCGATAACAATAGAGCCTGCTATTTGGAGCGGATTGATTCCTGAGAAAATGGATAGTTCGTAGGCCGCAAGCGTGCCGAGAGCGACAAACAGAGAGGATCCCAGTGCAACCATCGCGTACGTTCGCATACCTGCGTGCTTACCTGCAAGCGAACGCTCAAGTCCTAAGGCCATACCAAGCAATGCCGCTACTAGAAGTCTGGACGAATACGTGATTTCTAGTGCGCTGATTGGATCAAAGAAGTGGCCAAAGGTCATAAATATTATTTTGTTTCGAACTTAAGAGTTATAGGATTGCCATTTGTATCACGAGTTGCAGGGTCGTTGGTCATAGAGAACATGTGATCGCCGTCATCACGCGCCTCACCTGCAAAGTAGGTCTGTCCTGGCAGTGTGCCGCGGAGCAAGTCTACTGCACCGCTTGAGCGGTCTTTCGTAAAGAGTGCTGCACCAAGCACGTTACCCGGCTGTCCGTTGTAATTTTCGTAGATAACAACCCATGTTGGAACTTGCACCACTACGTTTGAGACAGCGATTTCAAGACCTGCATTCTGTGGTGAAGCGATAACAAGTGCGCCGCTTGGGAATGAAACTTGAGTGTTTGAAGATGTGGTGCCTGTTTGTGTTCCAGTGCTTCCAGTAGTTGTACTTGTTGCCGTAGGAGATGTATTTGTTGTGTCTGAAGATTTTTTGTCTCCTGTTACAGCCCATGCGATACCCATCACAACAAGTATTGCAACTACTGTGATGATAAGATTTCGCATTGTGTGATTTTCGCCATCCGTACCTTTCTTTGGTGGCACCTGCGCAGACTTCATCGGTGTAGGTTTTACTGAACTAATAGGCTGTGCCCATGAAAGCTGAGGCTTCTTCTCTGAATTCTGTGATTCGTCCATACGTCTATCTGTTTACTGGTTAAAAAGTATAGCTCTATGATAGCTCTTTCCCTGAAGCGCACAATAGGGCGGCCTCGTGGAGTACCTGCTCTATTTTTTTGTCGGCCATACCAGCTGCTAATAAGGCGTCCGTATGGTCCTTCAGCTCACTACAGAGCACTATTTTCTGCGTTAGTAGGGCTGTTTTTTGGCTTTTTGAGAGACTAGTAAGAGCTGTTATTGGGTAAAGCTTAGCGGCCTCAATCCGCGTGTGGAGGTTGTGCCCGTGGGGATATCCCCAACTCATAAGTTCCAATCCTTCACACGTTGCGTACTGTATTGCTTTCGTGGTGAACTTTGTATTGGTCACGATCATGCCTGAAATATTTTGTCCGCCCAGTACTGCCTTTAGATCATCAATGCGGGCTTTGACGTACAGCGATACCTTCAAGTCACTTTTTATAGCTGGACTGTTATGAAATTTTGCTTCAACAAAAAATCTCTTTGAATCTTTTGTCATAATGACGTCTACTTCATGTTCGACGCATGCGCCTTGTATAATCTGGCCAGTTTTTACATCGGTATACCCTTCAGCTTTAAACAGTGCGCCAAGATATGTTTCAAATGGAAATCCAGAGGGGCCGAATTCAAGAATTGCACGTTTAAGTGAGTAGTGTGAGGCTGTGTCGCGACGATGTTCCCGCAACAAGGCAAACGCGCGTCTATATATTTCTTCCGTTGGGATGCCGTCGTACAGGCTGTTAGATATTTCATCTACGATATGAACAGTGACCTCCTCGTTAGCGCCAGCTTTATGGAGCGATGAGCGAAGTTTGAGCGAGTCAAAATTTTCAGTTGTGCCGTCTGCTTTTGAAACCTTTATGGGCATACCTAATTTTCTTTGATGGTGAAAGGTATTTCCATACCATTAAATGTAACTGCGTCAACAATGGGAGCTTCCCCACCGTCTGTGAAGGATACTAGAAAATCTGCCGGCGTCTTTACCGCCGTCTGACACGGTACATTTTCTTGAGATAGCTGAACAGTGAGGTGAGAAGGTCCGGCACCTCGTGTCGCTACCCCGTTTGAAAGTGTGTTGCATGCATTAGGCAGCGATATGCTTCCACTGTATGAATGCACACCATCTTTTACTGAGTGGCGGAGAATCAACGGAAGGTCAATTGCAACTGCCACAGAAGCCTGCTGTGTAGGTTGTAGTGTGCTAAGGCTCCACGCACCAAAAACAAGCACGGCGAGGAGTGCAACTATAAGGAGAGCTGCTTTTCTTTGTCCCACGCTCTAAGTATAGCCTTCAGCTAGGAAATGAGGGCGGACTTGTCAACAATTCCTCCGCCAAGACACCTACCTTCTTTTGTATATAAAACCAGTGATTGACCTAATGGCATGTAGTGAGGCTGCTGAAGTACTACCTGTGACTCCCCTACAATTTCCGCTGGGATAAGCGTTTGGTGGTAACGGTATTGGGCAACAAAGTCCGAGCTTGTTTGTAATTCACCTATCCAATTGGTTTCGATAAGTGAGACCTCTGTTTTAGTTACACCTTTAGGAAATCGCTCCGTTGAAACAGTTATCGTATTGAACTCAACGTCTTTCTCAATGACAAAGTGCGCTTTTGTATCAGGGCTTTGCGAAGCCAACACAAACCCATGTCTTTGTCCGAGTGTGTAGAGAGGTGCTCCATCATGACGACCAATCACCTCTCCATCTTCTGAAAGCACGTCCCCTGGCACAGGAGCCAATTCTTTGTGAAGCATATCTTCTATAGAAATATCTCCTAGGAAACACAACCCTTGGCTGTCCTTACGGCGCGCATTTGGCAACCCGAACGTATCTGCAAGCTTACGTACCTCGGTCTTCTCTAGGTTGCCGACAGGAAACATAGTTTTCTCTAATATTTCTTTTCTAACCATCCAGAGAAAATAACTCTGATCTTTTGAAGGATCCTTACCCGCATAGAGTAGTCCATCTTTTGTCTGTGCGTAGTGTCCCGTCGCAACAAAATCTGCTCCGTATTCCATCGCAAAATCAAAGAATGCGCCGAATTTTATTTCGCGATTACACAACGTGTCTGGGTTTGGAGTTCTCCCATGCGTAAACTCACCAATAGCTGTTTTGAATACTTGTTTTCTATATTCCTCTGAGAGGTCAATTTCTAGAAACGGGATTTTTAGGTGTGCGGCAACGCGCATTGCGTCTATACGGTCAGCCCCCGCCGAACATGGGTACCCAGGCAAGGCGATTCGGATAAATACGCCTGTTACATCGTATCCCTGCTGTTGCAAAAGCGCTGCAGAGACAGCGGAATCTACCCCTCCAGAGAGGCCTACAAATACTTTTCCTTTAGTTCTGCGAAACATACTAGGGACAGTACCATGTATGTACATTACTTCAAATATTTCCTCTGGTTTGCCAACTGCTCGTCAAAGGTTTTGCCGTAATGGAATTTCCCATCTTCGTCAGATAAATAGTAGAGGTACGGCGTTGTTGTTGGGGTCGCGGCTGCAATAATGGCATCTATCCCTGGGTTTGTTATGGGGCCCGGAGGCAATCCTTTATACAAATAGGTGTTGTAGGGAGAATCGATTTTATAATCGGTCTGCAAAATTTCACTACCTGGCTTACCCGTGATATACGGCATAACTGCATCTACTTGTAGCGGCATACCGATTTTTATACGCTTCCATAAAATGCCGGAAATAATCTGGCGGTTTACTGTGTCTGGAGCCTCCTTCTCAATCAACGAGGCCATTATGAGAATATCTGCCTTAGATTTTCCTGAAGCAGATAGTACTTTTTGCACGGCAGGGTTACTGATACGTGCAGAAAAGTTTTCTTCCATTGTTTCAATAATCTGCTTGCTATCTTCGCCTGGGTAGAAGAAGTATGTGTCGGGGAAAAGATACCCCTCCTTAGATTTTGCGAGCGTTAGGAATGTTTGTGAGTCGAAGATAGGAAGTGAGTTTTTGAATATCGCATTCATTTGCGAAACATTTGTCCCTTCTGGCAAGGTAACTTTGACAGGTTCTAGATTGAAATTTCCGATATGTAAACGCCAGACAATGGAAAAAGCATTTTGCGGATGGTCGAAGTAATACGTGCCTGCAATGATGCGGTTGTGAGATCTAGAAAGGCGAAGTAAGACTTTGAACACAAATTCTGAGCGAATTGCGTTATCAGCTTTCAATGTTTCAGCGATGTCGCCAGCGGTCTCTCCACTTCGCACAGAAAGCAAAAACTGCTGAGGGAACGAACGGGGCGGAGAAAAAAAGAAAACATACGAGACAAAACCAAGCACAATCCCGCACAGCAACGCGACTCGGATATAGAACCCCATACTATTCTGGCAAGGTTGGTAGGTTGGTAGGAGCTTGTGATGTTCTTGATGGTACGCGGTTAAGGCCAGGTGTTTGTACGTTTGAATATGGGAAGTGCCAGAGCGTTGCAACCTCTTCTGTGCTCATTATTGAAGGCACTTGGTCGTACGGAACACCGAAATATGCGCGATATTTATAGTGGAAGAAGAGCAAATTCTTGATCGTTCTCTCACGTATACCCATAAAGTCTTCCCATGGAACATCGAAGCGGATCATGCCTCGGCCAGGCCAGCCTCCAACACTATTACCGGCTGATTTGAACACTTGGAACATACGGAAAAGATATGCGCCCCAAATACCGTGGAATTTATCTTTTTTCGCAAAATAGATAACGCGTATACCAACTTCAAACGGGTTTTTAGTAAGCGAATGTTCAATGCCTTTTACAATATCGCGCTCCCCTTCAGTCAAAGACATGGTTGGAGAACCACCGTTCGTTCCCTCTTCTTTTACTGCCGCCTGTATACCCTTACTGCGTACAGCAGCGGCCTGCATAATTTTTGCTATAGCAGCCTTCCCTTCAGTGACGTACCGACTATCTTTTTCTGGAAAACCGTACCACTCAAATGTATTGTGCGCTTTAAGTATCAACTGGTACCACAAGTACTGGTCTTTACCGACATTATTCATCAATTCCAGAATGTTAGTTAGAGGATCTACTTTAGTTTCTGGAGTATCGGTATTCTTATCCAATTCAAAATCAACATATGTTCGGATAGGGGCGGCCTGCGGATTCTTTTTCATGTACTCGCCTCCCCAGATCTCATATTCATCTAAGTTGAAGGGTATTTTACTGACGTAGTCGTCCACAGCTGTTACTCGAACTTCAGGAAATTGTCCGTAGAGGCGAGCTTCAATTGCAGGCTGCCACGCTTTAAGCCCGTGAATGTAGAAACTTATACGACCTTCGTTTGAGGCAATTTCAAGTGACCATGTAGATTTATACCCACCTCGTAAGATACGGTCGAGAAATGTTGTTTCGCCTCCGGTTGTCCAAATAGATGCAAGGAAAACCTCCATTGCTGCAGGCGACTTTGTAACCTCAGCGGGTAGCTGGATCTCCAACAACCCCCTTTCTCGTGAGAACCAAAATTTATAACGCACGTAGTGTATCCATGTGATATAGAGACTCATTCCCAAAAAAAGCGGGAGCCATATCGGAGAGATAGCAACAAGCATCGCGAGCGTTGCTGTAATAGTTGCTGGGTCATATATTGCGGCATATATGACAAGTAGAAGAAGTCCGAGCGGCGCGAAGACACTTTCCTCAAGGTGCCATTTGTCCAAAAATTCACGGACTGCCTCCGCTTCATGGTGCAGGATCATGTGATATAGTATACCGCAAGCATATGATCTGGTTTGCTGATTTTTGGGATAAAGTTCTCGCTACCCCATTTCACTACGTTGAAGCACTATTCGCGTTTTTAGCAGCCCTTGCCTTTCTCGTATTTCTGCGTGGATGGTTGGGCAGTATCGGCAATGTTTTTAAAATGAACGCTCATGAAGAGCACTTAGAGCACGCCAATACACGTGCGGTCTGGGGAGTTCTTCTTCTCGCAGCACTCTTCTACGTATGGCAAATCGTCCGCACTATGGCGTCGTGGTTTGGTTTTAACGATGGAACCCAAACAACTCTCGGTTATTGGTTTGCTGGGATCGGTATCGTTCTGTGGATATTTGTGTTTCTTAAAAAACAGCTTTTTTCAGGAGGTGGTGGAGGTGGGCATTAAAAAACCGCGCTGAGCGCGGTTTTTCTTTTTTTACTTAACGAGTGAGAATCGTGCGTCCTTACCTCGTTTGAAATATTTTTGATTTTGGAGGTTTACAACGATGGTGCCTGGTTTAACGTGGCGCTCTTTCATCACCTTTTCGATTATTTCATCTTTAGTGAGAGGTCCGTTTGAGCGGAGGATTTCGCGTACAACGTCGCGTACTACACCTGAAGTGTAACCCCATTCTTTAAGTGCGTACATGCCGCGACCTACAAGAACGAAGCGGTCATCTTTGATAAGTTCGTTGTGAGTTGTTGCAACGTGCGCTGCGCGGCCGAATGTCTTCTCGATAAGTTGAGCAACTTCGCGGAAGTGCAAAGGAGACCCATGCTTCTTTACTGCCAAGTATGCGTAGTCGCGAACACCCTTAGTCTTAACGTTAGGAGATGCTGAGTGACCCCATTCGCCGAGTGGATTCTTTCCAACATTCTTTGAGATCGCCAACCAGCGCTTCAAAATCTCATCGTTGCGGTGTTTGTCGTTGATTGTTTGGAGTTCTTTCAAGAAACGGTCGATCATTTCGCCTTCTGGAATAAGATCTTCGTCAGAAAGACCTGCGTAGAGAGTTTTGAGCGCGCCTTCAACCTGTGTCGCAAGTTCTGGGTCAACGTACCAGCAACGATTTACCTCATCATCTTCTTTGCGGAACTTAAATGGGTCGCCAAGCACGAGCAGGAAGTAAATGTGGTTCTGCATCGATGCGTCTTTGGTGATGAAGTTCAAAAGATCGTCTTCGCAGACAATGCCACCAAGAGAATCAATGATGCGTTCAAGTTCCTGAAATGCGGTAGCCGCTTCAGTAAATGCTGGAGATTTCTTAAGAGCTGCGAGTGCGTGGTTTTCAATCTGGCGTACGCGTTCGCGGGTAATGCCATAGCGCTGGCCAATAGCCTCGAGAGTGACGCGTTCTGGGTTTGTACCCAAACCGAAGCGCTGTTCAAGCACAACACGAGAACGCTCTGGGAGAGAGCTGAGGAGCTTTTTGGCGATTGCCTTGGGCTTAAAACCCGTCTTGTCGGCTGTTTTTTGGCTTACTGTCGGCATATATTTACGTGTGTTCTAATATATCACACCCTAACCTATTGGTCAAACTGGGCGTTTTTAAGACAATTCCACAACAAAATTGATGATTTTACCAGGGACGTAGATTGCTCTCAGTTCCTTGGTGCCGCTGAGTTTTGGAGCAATATCGGCATGGGAGCGTGCCGCTGAAAGAGCTTCTTCTTTCTCTGTCTCTGAAGGCAATTCGATAGTAGCTCTCGTTTTGCCGTTTATCTGAATGGCAACCGTAACTGTGTCAGCGACAGTCTTCGTTGGGTCATAGGTTGGCCATGAGGTGGTGTGGATAGATTCCATGTGGCCAAGCTTCTCCCACAACTCATCTGTTACGTGAGGAGCAAAAGGCGCAAGGATCTGTAAGAAATTTTCCCATTGTTCTTTACCAACACTACCCTCTTTTTCAACAGCGTTAATAAATATCATCATCTGACTGACAGCAGTGTTGAATTTAAAGGCTTCAATATCATCTGTAACTTTTTTGATGGTCTGATGGAGAACAGGATTAAGTGATTTTATCTCCGTAGGGCCAGATTCTATTTTATATACACGCTCAATAAACCGTGCTGTGCCGGTAATAGAAGACGTACTCCACGCAACGGTATTTTCAAATGGCCCCATAAACATTTCATAGGTGCGGAAGGCGTCGGCGCCGTAGGTGCGTACTACATCATCTGGGTTTATAACATTGCCGTAGCGTTTACTCATCTTGCGGCCATCTTCTGCCAAGATAAATCCAAGGAACTCGAGGCGCGCGAACGGTTCAATAGTAGAAACTGAGCCAATGTCATAGAGGAATTTATGCCAGAAGCGTGCGTAGATAAGATGGCGCACTGCGTGGTCGCCGCCGACGTATACATCAACAGGTGCCCAATATTTCTCTACGTCTTTTGAAACGAGCGCCTCTTTATTATCTGGGTCCATAAAGCGGAGGTAGTACCACGAAGAACCTGCCCACTGTGGCATGGTGTTTGTTTCGCGCTTTGCTGGGCCACCGCACGTTGGACAGGTTGTGTTTACCCAGTCCGTAATATTTGCGAGTGGAGACTCCCCTGTGCCGCTTGGCTCATACGACTCAACCTCAGGCAAAAGAACAGGAAGCTGGTCATCTGGCACTGCAACAGCGCCATCCTTTTCGCAGTGAATAATTGGAATAGGTTCGCCCCAATATCTCTGGCGACTAAACACCCAATCTTTGATCTTGTAGGTCGAAGTCATCTTCCCTCCAACCGCTTCAGTGATTTTCTTTTTTGCTTCTTCAGAGGTTAAGCCGTCAAACTCACCTGAGTTAATAAGGATCCCTTCATCTGTAAATGATTCGTGTTTCAAATACTGTTCAAATAAGTAGGCGTGAGGGTGGCCAGCTGTAATTGTTTTAAGAACTTCATCCTTTTTAACACTGATTATTTCGTGTTTGCCCTCATCTACTTCTGAACTTATGCGCTCTAATGAATTAAGCACTACTTCGTAGGCGTATCCCACGGTGCGCTGATTTTTATTTTTTGTATGTCGATAACCCCAAAAGCCCGCTGACGATATTTTTTCATTAATGATGAAGTCTGTATAACCTGTTTCTTCAATCACTTCACGCTTCAAAGCCTCGAGATCATCCTCCCCTTCATCCTTGCCTCCGCCAACAAGGTGAACATATGAACCTTCTTTAATAAGGTAGAAGTTGTCATCCTTGTCTCGAATAATTGCATCAACGACCTTGCGATTAAGTGTCTCTAAATCTGGTTTTTCAGCGTATTCATCATTTGCAATAAAATGCTTTGAAACAACATCTTTAATTGGGAGGTTGTATTTCTTTGCGAATGCGTGGTCGCGTTCGTCGTGGGCAGGAACGGCCATAATGGCACCAGTGCCATATTCGCCAAGCACGTAGTCTGCGACAAAGAGAGGTATTTCTTCTTTAGAAACTGGATTGATTGCCTTAATTCCCTTTAACTCAACACCTGTTTTTTCTTTATCTGCATTCGTGCGTTCTATTTCTGTTTTAGCAGCAGCAGCTGCAACATACGCCTGCACTTCAGCAGTATTTTCAATAGAGAGTTCTTGAATTAAAGGATGTTCTGGTGCCAATACCAAAAACGTCGCACCAAAGAGCGTGTCGGCACGGGTGGTAAATACTTTTATTTTTTTGTCGCTACCAGTGACAGCAAATTCTATTTCAGAACCCTCGCTCTTGCCTATCCAGTTACGCTGCGCGGTTTTAATATGCTCAGGCCAATCGAGTGCATCTAAGTCTGTAAGCATGCGGTCTGCATACGCAGTAATCTTGAGTACCCACTGTGGGAGTGCGCGTTTTTCAACCACACTGCCGCAGCGCTCACAGACATTTCCATCCAAGTCTTCGTTCGCAAGACCTGTCATACATGATGGGCACCAGTTGATTGGTTCGTTGCTTTGGAACGCCAAACCCTTCTTGTAGAGCTGGAGGAAAATCCATTGCGTCCATTTGTAGTAGGCAGGGTCTGTCGTATTTATTTCGCGAGACCAGTCGTAGTTGAAGCCGATATGCGAGAGCTGATCTTTAAACGTCGCAATATTTTTCTCGACGGCCGCACGTGGATGAATTTTATTTTTGATAGCGAAGTTTTCTGCAGGCAAGCCAAAAGCATCCCACCCCATTGGATGAAGTACATTGTGGCCTTGCATACGCTTGAAGCGTGAATAGATATCTGTCGCGATATAACCCTTAGGATGCCCCACATGGAGCCCTTCTCCTGATGGATATGGGAACATGTCGAGCACATAGCTTTTAGGCTTACTTGGATCCTGCGATGTTTTATACAACTGCGATTCTTTCCATCGCTCTTGCCACTTCTTTTCTATCTTTGAGTGGTCGTATCGCTCCATGTGGAATTACTGAGCCGGTACCGGTTTGATTGGCTGATTAGCTGGATAGCGAGCTGGGTCTATAGTGCGGTCAAAGCACGTATACCCAACAGTGTGCGACCAGTTGTCCTGTCCTTCCATGTCGTATGGCCTTGCGTATGAATCAGCACCAGCCTGGCTTGGACCATTAAAGTCTGCGCAGAGGCGGAATGAGTAGGTGCCCGTTACTTCATATACATACGGTTGGTGACTCTGTGGATCTGTTGGTGCAGAAAAACCAGAGATTGAATCGTTCAAATCTTCAAGCGACTGAGGCAATGTTTGTTTTGCCTGCCAGTAAGAAACGATTTGAGACTGGATCATCTGCAGATTCTGCACTTTATTTTCATCAATGCGGACGAGGCGAGCTTGTCCTGGAGTTCCGAGGATAAAGAATCCTGAAACGATAGTTGCAACAACGAGTACGCCGACAGCAATACTTACGCGCATTGAGAGTTTTGGATTTGCGGTCCAGTAGCCACGAAGGTCTGCCCAGAAATGCATAAAGCCTGCCGCTGCGACAAGTAATACAACAGCAACCTTTAAGAGGAAACGAACTGAGAGCTCTTCACCATTCAAGAATGTAGTGAGGAGAACGATAAGGTCAATTGCGATAGCTGCACCGGCTACGAAGAGCGTAAGGAACAGTGCCCAGCGACGAACCCAGATGTCTGCACGAGTTGGATCTTTCTGGATAGTGCTGTGGATGACGCGCATCAATATAATGCACACTGCGCCGAGAATAATAAGCGATGACATTTCGTACGCCACGCCGCTTTGATATGGGTTGCTTGCGTAATATGCGAGAGGATCTGGAAAGGCGTAGTTTATGTAATCAAACACCAATCCTATAAACGCACCGATGCTTGCGAAGAGGGCGACCATTGCGCCCGCCCAGAGAAAGAAGTCTTTTGGGGTTGTTTTATTCATAGGTAGATTCTACCACTTTTTAGCTATGTAAGAATTCGATAATGTCTCCGTTTTTAACTATGTATTCTTTGCCTTCTGTACGAACAAGACCCTTTTCGCGTGCTTTGGGGTAAGAACCGGCCTCAATCAGCGTATCCCAGCCGATTACTTCTGCACGAATAAACTTATTGAAAAAGTCTGTATGGATAGCAGCCCCTGCTTCTGGTGCGGTGGAGCCAACAGGAATAGTCCATGCATGAGTTTCGCCAGGGCCGGTAGTAAAGAAGCTCATAAGACCGAGCAACTGGTACCCCGCTTTAATAAGTGCATCTACGCCATCATCAAACACTCCGTATTCCTGACGGAACGAAGTTTTGTCATCAGCGTGGAGTTCACGAAGCTCGCTTTCAACATTCGCATCAACAACAACATATGACGCGGCACTTGTGTCGATAAATTCTTGGAGGCGTTCGAAACGGCCGTCATTCAATTCATCGAGGTTATGCCCACCCGCTTCTTTGTTTAGCACATAGAGCATTGGCTTCATTGTGAGCAAGTGCAAACCTTTCAAAGCATTGCGCTCTTCCTGTGTATATTCACCCTCACTTGCCATTCTGCTTTCTTGGAGGAGCGCAAATGCTTTTTGTATAGCCCCCTCTTCAAGTATCGCCTCTTTCTTGCCCTGCTTAACATCACGCGTCACAGACTCAAGGCGCTTCTGTACAGTTTCCAAGTCGGCCAAAATAAGTTCGAGGTTGATGGTTTCAATATCGCGAAGAGGGTTCACTTCCCCATCTACGTGCATGATATTGGTGTTATCGAAAATACGCACCACATGGGCGATGGCATCAACTTCACGGATATGTGAAAGGAATTTGTTACCCAAACCTTCACCTTCTGAGGCGCCCTTTACCAACCCTGCAATATCGACGAACTCAATAGCAGCAGGAACTTTCTTTTCAGAGTTTGAGAATTCAGCAAGCTTGTCTACGCGTTCGTCAGGAACGGACACAACCCCAACTGAAGGATCAATAGTTGCAAACGGATAGTTAGCTGCCAAGACACTCTTCTTAGTAAGTGCATTAAAGAGAGTGGACTTCCCCACGTTGGGGAGCCCTACGATTCCTATAGATAAACCCATTGAGAGACTATAACAAGCTATGTAACAAAAGGAAAACCGCCCGAACACATGGCTCAGGCGGTTAGTGAACTTCAGCCGTAGTAGATACGCACGGGCCGGCGCCAGGGGCCGTAGCCGTGATAGTAGACCGGCCCGACATACGGGTAGAACCTCGGTCCGATGTAGTAGCCTCGGCGACCACTGACCACGACGACACGACGCGCGCACCCGAACTCGTAGCAGTTGTACGGATAGTAGTAGTCGCCGGGGACTTCGACTATCGGCGGCTGGTAGAGAGGCCGTACCTCGCACGCAGCAACAGACAGCGCAGCAGTCGCAATAGCGATACACGATTTGAGATTCATGAGACGAACTCCTTTCCGGCCACACTATACAATACCGATAATGTTGAGTCTATGAAAAGAAAAAGCGCACCCTTTTGGAGCGCGCTTTGTAGCGGATGTTAGATTGCCTGCTCAGCACTTGGGCTGGTTGTGCCCACCGCAGTTGCGACGCTGAGGCGGCGGGGCCGGCCGAGGAGCAGGACGTGGCGTGGTGACGTGCTGCGGCGGACGTTGTGGAGGCGTTGCACGCGGCGGAGGCCGCGAAGGCGGAGCCGTCGTACGCGTCGGCGGCCGAGACGGGGTCGTATGCTGCGGCGGCCGCGTGTGCTGCGGCGGAGCTGTGTGCCGCGGCGTCACACCAGCGTGAACCGGAGGA
>Ga0208245_1000148_pt1 | contig 72535 bp, 82 predicted proteins | sample RifOxyC1_FD_184035 | JGI IMG/M metagenome (GOLD analysis project Ga0208245, IMG submission 184035) | Soil microbial communities from Rifle, Colorado - Rifle Oxygen_injection C1 (SPAdes) | ecosystem: Environmental > Terrestrial > Deep subsurface > Rock core/Sediment | place: Rifle, Colorado... | reverse complement strand
CCGCATAGAAGTTTGAGGTTTGAAGTGCTGGAAACTCCAGCACAGGCATTTGAAAGGAAAAGGAGAAAAGAATGAAAATAAAGAAACAGTTTAATTTGTCGTTAGGAAATAATTATCGGATACGACATTTTCTGGAAAATAACTAAAGTTTTATAAGGCAAATCTATTAAGTTTTATTGCGCCGACGTGGGACAATCGCAATGAATAATTGCTCAAGTTCCATGTCAAACAAAAGCCGACGTGGGACAATGGTACTCCGGCAGTCTTGAGAACTGCTTTCCTTCGGGATCTCCCGGTTCGATTCCGGGCGTCGGCGTTTAATGCTTATATCCAAAAACTTTATCATAATCCTTATGATTATAAATATCCATAATGAAAGTAATTATCTCGACTTGATTCCCCGTGATTGTGTAAACTAATCTCCATCTATTTGCTAATTCAATTCTCCATACATTTTCTGCGTCATATTTATCTGAATATTTTTCAGGCATTTGTCTTTTTGGGACTTGATCTCCTGCGAATGGATTTTGTTTTAGCAAATCTCTCACTCTTTGGATGGACCTTAGTAAAGTCTGATGAAATGAACTTTCAATTCCTTTTTGTTTTTCTTCTCCTGTAATTTTATTTAGCTCTTCGAATACTTCATTTGCTTCTTCAGAAAGTTTGACAATTATCTCTTTGTTTTCAAACATTATATTTCTCTTCCTTTTTCCATTTCTCTTTTTAGCTTGGGGCTTGGATTATAAATCCAAAGAATTCCTTTATGGCCGTCGACAATCAACCCTCTGTTTTCTAAATAACGAAGAATTAAATTTAAAGTTTGATGCATGATTTTTACAGGCAGTCTCCGTTTAAGTTCTTCTCTGTCTATAATTGTATCTGCTTCTTTCAGTATTCTTTCTATCATTAACATTGTTTTTAATGTCGGGTAGTGTATTATGCTTTTGTTATATGAGTCCATATGATACTCTATATGAGTTTATATATAAATGTTTTGTTTTTGTTTAATCAGGGCGTCGGCGTTTTTCAGAATGTTTAAATATAGATTTTCTCTGTAGATACATGAATAATTTCTCAATAATTTCATTAATAATATTTGTTTTTGCGTGGGTTTTGTACTGGGAATATATTTACCCTCATATTAAATTTAAAGACAAAACGTATGCACAAAGTGAAAAATTATTAAAATTAGATCTCGAGAGATTGGATACTTCTAGTTATAGTGCGCAATTTATTGGTTTTTCATTCTTTGTAGGTGGATTAACGATATTGGATAAAGGAACTATTGCTATTGTTTTGATTTTAGCTGGATTACTAATTTTAATAATCAATGCTGCACATGAAGGCAGGGCAGAAAGGAGATATGTGTCTCTAAGGAGATTAATATTGGAAAAAAATAAAAAAGAGAAAAAAGTTCCTAAGCAAAAAGGAGATTTCTTGTATAGGGGGTTTGTAAGAAGAAAGAAAAAATAAGATAATTGGGCTTACTATAACAATTTTTATTTGTTCTGGCGTCGGTGTTCTGTTCTGTTTAAAGCCAGTGGTTTCATTTACAAGAAGAATTTTATAATCCTTCCCATATGTCACGTCTACACTCACCACTCCATCACTACTCGTCACGCCTTCGGCGATAAGTGTCAGACTCATAGAATTAATATTTCGTCGATTATAGTTTCCTGCATTTGCAAGAAGCTCTTTCCCCGCTAGAAGATTGTCGGTAAGTTACATCGCACTTCCAACCTAATTCTTGCATTGTCTTTGTTGTTAAATGGTTATCTGTTGCTATTCCGCAGACGATATTTTTTCTGTCGGAGGAACTTAGATATTTGAAGTAGTTTGATATGTTTTGAGGGGTGGTGTTTTGGGATTCTAATACGGTTATTCTATTTGTGTTTCCTTTTATTGTTGTCAAGATGTCTGTGATTGTGGTTGCTATACCATTTTTCCAGTCGTCGATGGATTGTTTCCATGTCTCAAGTGCGGAAATTCTTTGATTTTGTAAAGATTGATTAGATTCTAGAGTATTAAATCGAGTTTCATCACTATGAACCATAATTCCTCCAGTTATGTCAGTTTGGACAATTTGTTTAGTATAAGCATCATATAATATATACAAATTAATATTGCCTCTTAGACTTGAAGTTGGATTAGATACATCTACAAAATCCATACTTATACGATTCTCGCAACTAAGCCTATTTGGAGAATTAGAGTAATTTTTACAAATTTCATAACCATACCACTCGCCGGAATAATCTTTATTTCCATAATGCGTGGTAAGTATATTTAAAGAAGACAAGGGGATTAATTTACCTATATTTTCTTGAGAAAAACTTAAATTACACATTAGATAAAAAATTCCGTATGGGGCAGGAGTTCCTAAATAAATTAAAAAATCTATATTTCTTGAACTATCTTCTTTCAAAGGAATAGCCTTCCCTGTGAGATTTATATAAATTTTACAAAAATCTAAATTGTCTACATAAACCTTAGCATTACGTCCCCCCTCGATACTAAAAAAATTAAAGGAGATATATTCATTGTTATAAGGTTCTGTTTTAATAGCTTGAGAGTTCATACCTCCTCCGCCTCCTCCACTCCCGTTTAAACAATTGCTGTATTCGTCAGAAGCACAAGCACTTAAATCTACGCCCATAGCACTCACACCTCCAACCATAAAAATTACCAACAATAATCCAATAATCCACAACTCACTCTTTTTCATTAAAAATCGAAGAAAAGGTTTTATTTAAACATGTGTGAGCATTAAGAATTAGTAAATAATCAAGAATATAACAAAGATTTTTTAATTTTTGTTTAGATGAGTAGTAATTCTTTTTTATTAACTTAATTACGGTATAGAATAATGTTAATTTTCCGACGATAAAACAAAAGATTTAAATATTTTAAACAATTTAAATAATCCATATTCAGTGCGACACTATTACTTCGGCTTTAAACGAATTGCGTAAATCATGGCGTCGGCGTTTATTATATTCGATATAAATTCCTATTTTTTAACAAACCATTGAGTTCTTTTTCCAATTCAATAAATACTGAATCCCAATCTCCTGGTTTTGGCTGTCTGAATAATCTCATGCTTGGATACCACGGGCTGTCGGGGCGGTTAAGCAAATAACGCCACTCGGGTAAAAACGGAAGTAAAGTCCACACGGGCTTATTCATTGCTCCAGCTAAGTGAGCCACGGAAGTGTCCACTGAAATAACTAAATCTAAATTTTCAATTAAGGCGGCTGTATCTGAAAAATCATTCATAATCGAGGACAAATCAGCTAGTTTTGAATCATCCATCTGCTGAGGAAATTTTTCTTTCTGCAATGAAAAAAAAGAAATTCCGTGAATTTTAGTTAATGGTTTAAAATTCTCAAATGTTGTTGACCGATTTTTATCATTATAATGCAAAGGATTGCCTGCCCAAACAATCCCTACTTTGAGGTTGTTTGTTTTAAGCAATGGTTTTACTTTTTCAACAAGAATTGGCTCTGCTTTCAGATAAGGTGTGCTGTGCGGTATGTTGATTATATTCGTATGAAATAATCTTGGCAAACTCATAAGATGGATGTAAAAATCAATATTCGGAACAGATTTGTTCTCGGGTTCTATTATTTCGTCTACTCCTGGAAAATCTTTAAACAGTTTCAAAAGCTCTTTTTTGCATTCGAGTATAATTTCTCCTCCTCTTTCTTTTACCAAAGGAAGATATCTAACGAATTGAATGTTGTCCCCGAATCCTTGTTCCATAACAACGAGCAATTTCTTATTTTTGAAGACTTCTCCGCCCCATTGCGGTTTATTAAAAACTCTTTTATCGTCGGACTTTTCCATTTTGAGGCGGAATTCGTAATCTTCCCAGCCTTCTTCAAATCTTCCTAAAAGGAGCAGCAAAAGCCCCCTGTTCCAGTAGGCGTCATATAAATTTTTGTTTAGTTCTATTGCTTTGTTGTAATATTTAATTGCCTCGTTAAATTCTCCTATTTTTTTATGAAATAATCCGAGATAAAAATTAGCCACATATGATTTTATGTGAGAGCCGTCGACATCTAAAGATTTTTTAAAAGATTTGACTGCTTTTTCCTTGTTTCCGAATGCGTCATAAGCTTGCCCCAAATTGATATAATAACCGGCGTCAGATGTCTTAAACTCGAGAGCGTGTTCAATTTTATTTATTGCTTTTTCGTATTCTTTGTTTTGGTACAAGATTACCCCCAGTAAATGGAGGGCGTCGGGGATGTCGGGATTAATCTCCAGAATTTTTTCATATAGGATTTTGGCTTTTTCAAGATTGCCTTCTTGATGCTCCTTCAAGGCCAATTCAAAAGCCTGGTTTATAGTTAGACTTTGACTCATTTTATATTCGTCAAAATTTTCAGGAGTTTTTAAATATAAGGATTTCTAATTTCTTTTCTATCCCAAAATTATTTCATAAGGACAAAACAAACGCGGAGATGAAATTTACAAAAATTGATTTTATTTTTTCTTTCGTTTACCAAGAAATCCTATTCCTCCCAAAGCCAATAAACCTAATGCTGCGGGCTCTGGGACTTCGGAAATACGGAACCCTATGTTATCGTGCTCGTCTACAGGGAGATCGTAGGTGCGAAATTTAGCATGAAGGACGTCACCAGGATTATAGTTGAATGACCCTCCCCGCAAACTGCGAGATGAACCAACAACAGAACTATTCCACTCCCACACATTGCCGCCTTGGTCAAATGTGCCATATGCACTGATAGATGGTTTGGTTGTATAGGCTCCAACGTCGGTCAAGCCAGACTGATTGAAATTCGCTGAACCGTTAATTGAATTTGTGCCTGGAGGGGCTTCGTAATTTGGGGCAGTGTCTGATATTGTTGAGTAGTTCCAGTATCCTGCTCCGCCCGATTTGTTCGAATCATAGTATGCTGCTTTATACCATTCGTCCTCGCTTGGAATTACATATTTTCCGTTTGTCTTTCGTGTTACTGCCAACAAATCAACACCACTCATCGCACCATTTAGATAATACGAACCGTCCTCGGTAGTTGCAATGTTTTGGCCACCTGTTGGTTGGCTGTTGGTTAGCCAGTTGGCGAATCGAGCTGCGTCGCCCCAAGAAACATAATTGACTGGGCGGTTTGCGTAGTAGGAAGCAACATCATATTTGTAACTGCCCGGGGAGCCGATGCGATTAATCTGACAGCCGTCCTCGTTGGACAACATATTTGGATTGTATAATTCGTAAGTATCTGTTTGCGCCACGGCATTGAGGAATTCGCAGTACTGCCCTGCTGTCACCTCGTACTTGCCGATATTGTACGAATAAGGTACGGCTCCGTAACCAGGAGTTTGATATCGCGTGTCTGGCGCATTGCCTGGATTGCCGACGGTAACCATTTCTAAATTCTTTATCGATTGGTCTGCCATACTAAAGACATTCGCATTTGTTTTTTCAGATAATCCTAAAGCTATTGTTCCTGCTAAAATAATTTTCGCTAATTTTCTTCTTAAAACCATAAAAAACACTTTCTTTGCGCTTATTTAAATCTTGTTCATATATTGTCATTTTGTTTAGTAGCAAAAATAATTGTTTTGAGAGAAGAGGAAGCTGGTTAAATTGCATCTAAATGTAATAAGTTTAAAATCGGTTTGACGTCGGTGTTCAACCGAAAATTTTCTGCCAGAAAGATTTCCTCGGCTCTTCGTAGGGAATTAACGGCTGGTAGGTAATTTGAGGAAGAGGTTTTACAACAGGAATTTCCGACTGCTGAGAATTAATTTTTTTAAATGCTTTTTCAATTTCTATCTTTGAATATCCCTGCGTGGACAGCGCCCACCTCAAGGAATTTTGATTGTATCCTTTTTTTGTGTTTTTTTCAACGTATTCGACAATTTCGTCAATTACGCTTTTTTCTCTGAACATCTTTTTTGGAAGAAATATCGATATTTATTTCTTTGTATAATAATAATTATATATCCTTGTTATGTGAAAATGAGATGTATGTAAAAGAGCGGACGAGAAAAGAAATTGAAGCGCGAATAGAAAGCATGGGGGATTATATGCAAATGGGTTATTTGGCTGGGTGCTTGAAAAATCCTTTAGACTTTGATACGCGGAAATTTGTTTTGACGAAGCTGTCTGGATTATACGAGTCAAAAAAAATGTTTTTAGACGCCGCGAAAATGCTTAAAATTGCGGCGGATATTAACACGACGTATCAGGCGAAAATTATTGATTTCGTCAAGGCCTGCGAATTGTTTCTTCGAGCCGGAGATCACGAGCAGGTTGACTTGTGCATGAAAATGGCGCTTGGCGTCGCTAATGAAAAACAAAAATTAGAAATCAAAAGAACTATCAAAGAGTTTTACAAAATGTGGGGAAAGTTTTATATTGAAAGCGGAAAGAAAAAACAGGCGATTGAAACTTACGAAAAACTTTGGCATTTTGGATTGTCCGACGATGAAAAATCAGAAGTCAGAGATGAGCTTATGAAGATTTACAAAGAACTGGGGAAGATAAGGGAATACGACACTTGGAAGAATAGAAATTAAAAAATAAAGGGAAAAGAAAATAAAAATTATTCATTCACTGATTCTAAGCCATCGAAGAGTTCGTCTTGATCGACGTCCAGCTCTTCATCGACAAAGTCAAATGATTTATCTTTCTCGGGCACCTCTTTTGATACCATTTTACTTTTTCTTTTTCTGTTAGTTTTACTATATAAATATTTGGTTTGTGGAGGGGGCGGACAAAATGCTGATAAAATTGGGGTAGGAAAGTTTAAAAATGAACTAAATTAAATTTAACCATGGCGCAATATAAATGTTTTAAATGCGAGAAGCCGATAAGCAGCAAAATCCTCGAGAAGAGATTTGTATGCCCTCACTGCGGCTCGAAGATTTTTTACAAGCCAAGAACGCAAATAGTTAAATTGAAAGCTGTATAAATGGATTCTGAAACAAACAAGCAAATTGAAGAAATGCAAGTTTTAGAGCATCATCTGCAAACTTTGCTGAACCAGAAGCAGGTTGTTCAAATTGAGCTGAACGAAATTGAAAATGCGCTTAGTGAACTGAAAAATTCTGATGACGAAGTTTACAAATTTTTGTCCGGAATCATGATAAGATCTGACAAAAAAACGCTGAATAAAGAACTGGGCGAAAGAAAAAAAATTGCGGAGATGAAAATTTATTCTATAGAAAAACAAGAGAAGCTGATTGAAGGAAAATCCGCTGAGCTTAAAAAAGAGATTAATGAATCTGTTTCCAAAAATAAGAAGTGATTTATTACAGCAATATTTATATAGTACTGGGAATAAAAATTGAAATGGGAATTAGAAATTTGTTTGGCGGAAGAGGAGGAGAAGAGGAGTACGTTGAAATTGACGTTGATTCTGCAAAGCCAGAAGAGAACAAGGTTTCTGTAAAGCCGTTTATTTTGAAAAGTTTTGACGGGGTTGATGATATTTTAAATGCTTTGAGAGAGGGATATAATATAGCTGTTATTGATATTAAGCAGTTGAAGTCTAAAGATATTGTTGAATTGAAGAGGGCGATTTCCAAGATTAAGAAAACAACAGAGGCTTTGGAAGGCTCGATTGCTGGGTTTGGGGAAAATATTATTATTGCTACGCCGCAGTTTGCCAAGATTTACAAGCCGATTGAAAAGAAAAAGAGAGATAGTCCTGATTTTATCAGCGGTTAATTCTTCATATTACTTATTATAATAGACTATCTTTGTGCGATGGAGAAAACGACTTTTAACGCGACAATTATTGTTGCGGGGACAAATAATACTAACAGCGCGCCTAATACTGAAGATATAATGCTTCCGATTTCAATTCCGCGGATGGCTGCGTCTAAAACCAATCCTTGGATTCCTGCGAAGCTGACGATTACTAAAGATACTGAAGCGTAAAGAAAAGTCTGGATGTCTTTTTCCGCGACAAAGTATCCGACTATTATTCCCAGCAGCGCCAAGACTCCTAATATAATAGGACTTGTGTTGATGCGAGAAAAGCTTGTTATAATTCCGACTGAGACTGCAAGAACAACGCCTGCTAAAAATGCCCAGGCGCCGATTAAATTTTCTCTTGATTTTATTGGCATTTTGCTTACCTCTTTTTTATTGTGAATTTTAGGATACAAGTTTATTTAAATGTTTGTTTAATTATTTGTCTTCGACAAATCTTTTTTATGAAGAAAATTATTATTGCAAAAAAGTATAGAAATGTTTAAATAGGGCTTTGTAATCCAAAAGTTACGACAAAATGAAATCAAAAATTTTGACATCTGGCTTGTTTGTAATTTTCGCGCTGGTTTTAGCTGCGGGATTGGCTAGCGCTGCAGGACTAAATGTTATTGATGTTACTGGAAATAACCAAAACGCAGCTTCTGGTTCTCAGATTACACTTTCTTTCAAATTACAAAACGATGCGGCTAATGCTTATACTATATCTAATATTATATTAAATTTCCCTGGATTGAGCGGAGCAGGCACAATTGCTGAAAGCGCTTGGACAAACAAGCCATCAATTAGCGAACTAACTCTTGAACCTGGTGCAACTTCTGGAGTATTGACTGTAAAATTAAATGTTCCTGCTGGACAAACAGCAGGAGCTTATAGCGGATTAATAACTGGAACTTGCGAGTATTCAACTTCATTAGGAACTTTGAGAAATATAAACGGACAGATTCCAGTTACTTTAAACGTGAACGCAATACCTGGCTTGGACGTAACACAGAAGACAGCTATAACTGGAACAACAAACGGAACTATTGAAGTCAAGAATACAGGAAATACTGTTCTTAGTAATATTGAATTAACAAATTCTGTTGAAGATTTTGATGTTGATTTTTCCGGCAGTGATGTTTCAAATAATAAAATTTCATCTCTTTCACCAGGAAGCAAGGTTGACGTAACTGTAGCTCCAGTTGAATTAGGAACAGTTGGACTTGGCGGAAAAGCTGTTACAGTCACAGCAACTGCAAGCGACGGAACAACAGACAGCCTGGCAATGAATGTTGCTGGTTCATTTTGCAAGAACGGAGCGAAAGGCGGAAACTTAGTTATTAATGATCTTGAAATTAACAATCAAGGAGACGGAGACGATGACGCTTGGAAATTACTTGATACTATTGAGATAAACGTAGATGTAGAAAATGAAGGAGATGTTGATGTTGATGATGTTTTTGTTGAGCTTGGAATATTCGACAGCTCTGGAGATGACGTAACAGACAATTTTGATTTTGAAAATACTGACGAAGAACAAATTGACTTGGGCAACTTTAACGACGGCGATGACGACACTGCTACATTTACATTCAGAGTTCCTGCAGATGTTGAAGACGGAAGATACAAAGTTGCTGTAAAAGTCTACAGCGATGACTTTGGAGAAAGCGACGAATGTTCTGACGTGTTTGACGGAAAGAAATTTGAAGAAATTGATGTTGAAAGAGAAAATGACGAAGGAAACTTTATTGCTTTTGAAGATAGTGCTATAACTCCATCGCAATTAACTTGCGGAGAAAAGGCAGTATTAACTACTAATGTTTATAATATTGGAGACGAAGACCAAGATCAAGTTAAAGTGACTTTGTTTGATTCTGACTTGGGCGTTAATACTTTCTTTGAAATAAGAAATGACTTGGACCAGGGCGACAAAGAAGAAGTTACATTTAATTTTGCTATTCCACAGAACTTGAAAGATGGAATATATTATATGTCTTTGTGGGCTGAATACGATTACAACAGAGGAAGCTACAGAGAAAAATCAGAAGAAGAAACAAAAGTTCCTGTAACTATCTCTGGATGCAGCGCTGCTACGACTCAACCTAGTGGAAAACCTGCTTCAATTACTGCTGTTCTTGGTTCTGATGCTGCTGCTGGAAAAGAACTTGTTGTAGACGCTACAATAACTAACTTGAAGAGCAAGTCAACAAGCTTTGTTGTCAGCGGATTAGAATATGAAGACTGGGCTACATTGAGCGATATATCTGAAAGAATAATTACACTAGACGCTGGAGAAAGCAAGGAAATTACGTTCAGATTTGACGTTAATAACGATGTTAGCGGAGAACAATCATTTGTTGTTGAAGCAAGAACAGGCGACAACGAAGCTGTGACAAGAGAAGTTGCAGTTAACATCGCAGGAAGAACAGGCGGAATTACAGGATTTGCTTCGTTTGGCGAAGGAAACTCACTTATCTGGATAATTGGAATAATCAATGTTGTTTTGATTGTTTTGATAATTATTGTTGCTGTTAGAATTTCTAGGAGATAGTTAAGATGAGTTTTCCTTTAGAAAAAATATTGCCTATTTCTACGCAGGATTATGCGGGACCGAATGTTAATGCAAAACTGATTTATAATATGGTTGGGGTTCATGGGAGTTCACTAGATAATTTGGCGGAGAAGGTTCCTGAAAGAACAGAAGTTGTGACTGACTTGAGATTTTCGGTATCGGCCACTACCTATAATAGAACGGCAAATTTCTATTCTGGAACTGCATTGATTCCAAGAGAAAGATAAGACTGAAGCCAGATAAAGAATCAAGAAATTTTAATTGCTCCTAAAATTAATAACGTCAGAAAAAACATTGTTATCCAAATAACAAAAGCTACGATTAACCAGTTCTTTTTGTTTTTGTTTTTTGAGAATGAAGCTATTGCGAGCCCTAACGTCGCTAAAAATAATGGAATAAGTTTTATTATTTCGTTCATGGCAAGATACCTCCTAATACGAGCAAAAAGTTACCGAATGCAAACCCGATTAATGCAAATAGGTTAACAGGATTTGTAATAAGAAAAGGCAGAGATAATACAATTATAAAACTTGCAATTAATCTTGTAATAAACCCCGTATTTGCTTTTTTGTTTTTCATAAATTAAATAAGGGCGTGTCTGTTAAATAATTTTCTGTTTTGACGTTTTGACGTAAGTAGGTTTTTAAACTTCTTTATTTATTTTAATTGATGAATAAAAAAGAAGCTGTGAACTTAGCGATGAGGTATTTGATTCTGCTTTTGCTTGGGTTGTCCTTGAGTTTTTTTTATTCTGTGTTCACGCCGCTGACTGTCTGGCCTGTTTATTGGTATTTGGGCTTGTTGAATGCTGGAACGAGATTGTTTGAAGGGAATGTGATATTCTTCAGAGGAGAGTATATTGAAATAATCGGGGCGTGCGTTGCTGGCGCTGCTTATTATCTTTTATTGATACTGAATCTTGGGACTCCAATGGACGCTTTGAAAAGAATTAAGAGTATTTCTTTTTTAATTGGGAGTTTTCTTTTATTGAATATTGCGAGAATAGTTCTGTTTAGTTTATTGCTTGCCGGAGGATTTGGGTTTTTTGATTTGGCGCATAAACTGACTTGGTATTTCGGCAGTACTCTTTTGGTTGTAGTGCTTTGGTTTGTTAATGTCTGGCTGTTTGATATTCGCGAGATTCCGATTTACAGCGACGTCTTGGGACTTTTTGGAGATGTATTCAGAGGGAAGATAGGAAATATTAAAAAAGGGCAACGGTAAGAGATTAGATGCTTGCTGAATTATTTCACAATAGTGTTGAATTTTTGCTGGGGATAGTTGGTTCTCTTGGTTATTTCGGAATATTTATTGGAATGACTATTGAGAGTTCTTTTATTCCTTTTCCGTCGGAAGCGATTTTGATTCCTGCCGGCGCGCTTATTCAGCGAGGCGAGATGGTTTTTGTTTTTGTTTTTATTGCCGGGCTGCTGGGAAGTTTAGCAGGCGCTTTGATTAATTATTATCTTGCGTTTTATCTCGGGAGAGGATTGGTTAATAAATTGGTTGTTAAATACGGACACTTATTTTTTATCAGCCAGAATTCGATAATAAAATCTGAGCGTTATTTTGCGCGCCATGGAGAGATTACGACTTTTGTCGGGCGTTTTATTCCCGGAATCAGGCAATTAATTTCTTTGCCTGCTGGATTCGGGCGGATGAAGCTGGGGAAATTTGTATTTTATACTTGCTTGGGTGCGGGGATTTGGGGGCTGATTTTGATTTATCTCGGATATTTGTTTGGGGAGAATAGTGCTTTGATAGAAGAGAATTTGTCGCTGATAACTATGGCTGCTGTTGGTTTTTGCTTGGTTTTAGTTTTGATTTATCTGTTTAAGAAGAAGAACCGCGCGCTTTTGCGTCGATGATTGAGTGCGTCATGAATTTTTCTGTTGCCTGCAGGATTTCACAGTTTGCGACTGTAATTGTATAGCAGTTTGTGTATTCTACTGACTCGCCTGTTAATTTGCCTTCTACTGCAGTATAAACTGTTTTTGTTTTTCTTTTTATTGATGTTTCGTCTCCAGATTTGACGAGAATAACTGCGTTGTCCGGATACTGCTCGCAGGTTATATAATCAAGGTTATCTTTTTCTGCTTCTGCTTTGTCTGAAACGCCTGCTTTTAGTTCAAAGCCGTTTTGGCTGAAGAAGGAAGCTAAACCAGCGAGTGCTAAAGTGCTGTAAGGGCATTCTGTCAAGCCCTCTGCGTTTAACGTGACATAAACTGGTTTTCCTCTCTCGAATTCTAAATCCCCTTCTACAGGGACTTTGTTTGTTCTTGGGTCGTGTCTCAGATATAGATTAATCATTCGGGGGCCTTCTCCTGATACGACGTTTCCTGTTGCGTAATCTGGGTTTGTGTAGTAGTAATAATAGTATAGCGGAATGTTTCCGAATTTTTCTTTTGTGAATTTTAACCCTTGGTATTCAAATGTTTTGAGACTTTGGAAGAGCGAGTGAGCTAATAAGAATAAGAGTATCAAGCCAATCATTGCGCCGAGGATATAATAAAATTGCCTGTTTTGTTTTGAGTTTGAAACTTCTTGAGTTGTCTCGGAAGATTCTTGCTGTTTAGGAAGAACTCTTTTTTTAGTTATTTTCTTTTTCGGCATTTTTAGATATTGGAAAGAGGTTTTATAAATTTAATGAAAGTCAAGTAGTTTGTATATGAATGCGTCGGCTGCTCTCAAATCTCCTTCGATGAAGATGCATTTTCCTTCCTGAGAGACTTTGTTTTCTGCTGAATCTTTCCAGACGATTAAATTGTCTGTGCAATTTTTTTCAGGGAGATCTTCTTCGCATGGACCGTAGCATGCTTTTTGTGTTTTTGCGTATCTGCCTAATACAGAGTAGAGCTCGCTGAAGACTGCGTCGTTATCTGATGAGATGTATAATGTTGATTTTGCCAGACTTGAAAGAGTTGAGTAAGAAGTGACGGAGATATTTTTTACTTCTTCGGGAGAATTGTCGAGGTAAAAAAGATTGTTGTTGTAATTTATTTCCCATCTGTCGCCGACATTTCTTATACTGCTATTTGTTTCTCCGTCGTTATTCTTTGGCGTTCTTGTGCTTGACATGAATCCGTAGCCGATTGTTCCGACGAGAAGAACAGCTAACATTACAATACTCAAGAGTAATGTGTTTGTTTTTCTTTTTTTTTCTGATTCTTTTTCTGATAGGATTTTTCTCATTGCTTGGCTAGGAATTCGTGGTTTTTAAAATTTACCGAAGACAAAAATTAATTTTTTTGAAATTTTATAAAAATTAAAATCAGCGCAAAGTTTATAAAGACTTTATACTACGATAGTAACAGATTCAAAAAGAGACGATGGCAAACAAAGAGGCTAAACTTGGGGTAAAGTTTTTTGGAGTAATTGTATTTTTTGCGTTGGTTGTATTTCTTTCGTTGCTTGTTGTTGCAGATGTTACAACTGTTTTATGGAGCCCTATTAATCATACTTATTATAACTCAAGTGAAGGCATGAATTGGTTTTATAATATTTCCATTAATTTTAGTGATGCAGCTTATTATCAAAATAATATAACTCAGATTAATGTTACCTTACCGATAAACTTTACCTTTACTGCAAATTCAAATGGTACTAGTGTGAATAGCACACTTCTTGCTACAGGTATAAGTCCTATTTTTTCACTTACTAATATTAGCAGCACTTTGAGTTATCTAAATATAAGCCAAGTTTTAAGTTGGAGTAATTTTACACATTTTGTTACGAACGATACTGTTGCCTGGCTTAATAACTCTGCATTTTGGTTTAATGCGAACGCGACTACAGCTGGCTGGTATAATGTAACTGTTTCTGTTATGAACTCTACTGGCGCAGCATATATTACAAAGTGGTATAATCTTTCTCTTCGCGTAAATGATACAGATGCTCCTGTTGTTGCTGTGCCTGTTGGAAATATTAGCGGGGCTACTACTACTGATGGAGTAACTTCTGGAGGAAATTATTCCGGCAATCTTACATTAAATCTTAGTTTTAAGGATGACACGCCAGCACAGATGATATTCTCTATTACTAATGCGACAACTGCAATGGGGCGAAGTATTAATTATAGCGGAACATTGAATGGAGGATTTTATGATACTATTGTAAACTTTAACGAATCTACTTTTGTTGAAGGATTATATAATATTACTGTTTGGTTGAATGATAGTTCTTCATTGTTGAACAAGACAGTTATTTTCAAGAATATTCGAGTTGACAAAAAAGCACCGGTTGTCTTTAATGCAAATATTTCAGTTGCGAGTGCTGGGACAACAAACGGTATAAGATCTGGAGGAAATTATTCGCAAACAGTTGTGTTTAATACAACTGCTTGGGACGCTAATTCAAGCGTTGTTATTTGGATTAATGTAACTAATGCAAGCAACGGAAAACAAAATGCTACTTATGCTGCAACGCAGGAAGGCGGAAACAAGAACGGAGGGCATGTTGTTACAATCAATACAACAAGTCTTTTAGACGGAATATATAATATTTCTGTAATGGCGAATGATACTGCTGGAAATAATAATTATAGTTATGTGTCTGCTGCTAAAATAACAACTATTATTATTGATAACACAGCGCCAAGCATAACTCTTACGAGGTCTAGCAGTTCGACTAAAACTTCTTTGGTTATCAGTGCTTCTATCACTGATAAGCCAAGTAACGTAAGCGGGCAATGCACTCAGAGTTTTGGGTCGCATGGACTTATGTCTGGCTCAGGCACAAGCCAAACATTTACAGGAAGCGAGTTAACTTGCGGAACTTCTTACACTATTCCTATACGTTGCGTTGACTATGCTGGAAATGTAGGCACAGCTTCAATAACTGCAGCTACAGATGCTTGCGGAACAAGTGACAGCGGTTCATCGTCATCTTCTAGCGGTGGAGGAGCATCCACAACAACATGGACAAGTACTTTTGTTGCAGATAGCACGGAATTAAGCGCACAAGGAAGTGTTACCAAGAGTTTGGGCGGCAAGAACAGAGTTAGATTAAAGGTTAGCGGAGAGACGCATTATGTTGGTGTAACAAGTGTGAGTGGAAGCAGTGCTACAGTAGAAGTTTCAAGCACTCCTCAAACAGCTGCATTAAATATTGGAGAGACAAAGAAATTTGATCTTGCAAGTGACGGCTATTATGATTTGAGTGTTACACTTAATTCAATTACTAACGGCAAAGCAGACATAACAATGAAAGCAATTTCTGAGAAAGTAGTTGTTGCAACAGCACCTACAACAACGACGACAGAACCAGAAACTACAGCACCGCCTGTTCAAACTTCTCCAAGTACAGAAAGCGGTTCGTCAGTTGGATGGATAATTGCTATAATAGTAATTGTTGCTTTGATAGTTGTCGGGATTTTGGTTGCGAAGAAGAAAAGGTATTTTTAATTTTATTAGATAAATATTGAGACAGGAAATTTAATTGCTTTTTATAATTAATAATGAATTAGGGAGCGTTATTGTGGATTTGATTTACCTACCATTTAACTAAAAAATCTGAGAGTAATGGGCTAAATGTGAGTTAAATACTGATACTATCTAATGGGTAATTCTGAGAAGAACTATTTTTGAGAAGACAAGAATTGAAAGAAAGAGGTATTTGGCTTCTGATACTAAACAAATTTGAACGATTAATTAATAGGAAACGCTAATAGTGGTGGTAAAAATAAGACAGATAAAATAAGACAGATATCTTTAGATTCAATTTTTTGATTATGGTTATCTAAATAGAACTAAGAAAAAATAGAAAAGAAAAGAAAAAATAAAAATTGTTTTTGTGTTTACGCTGTTGTTGTTACTGAAGTTATACTTGTTGCTGTTGAACCAGTGTATTTCTTGCCTGCTGTTGTGTCAACTGTTTGAGTTGTCAAAGCTGTTGCAGCATTTTGAGTGTCACCTGCGTTGTAACCTGCTACTAATGTAGCAACGTTTCCGCCTGTTCGCTCAAATGTCTGGATAAGGTATGAACCTGCTCCGACGCCTGTTGCTGTTTCCCAGTCTGCTCCGCACAAAGGTGTTGAGCTTCCTAGTAAATCTGCAGCGACGCTGTTTACACAGCTACCACCTACAACAACCAAGTTCTTATTGGACGCTTGACTAACTTCTGCATCAGTAATTGCAACTCCAATTGTTGAAGTTGAACCTCCTGATGAACCAGAAAGTACTGCATCTGTTTCTGTTAAGAAAACTTCTGCATATGTTTCAGAAGCACCATCTGTTCCTGCAGGATAGTAAACTTCTGCATAATCCTCGTCTGGTTTTGTGTAGTGCAAAATTCTTGTAGCAACGTCTGAGCCATTTAGATATGCCTCATACACGCTAGTTGCATCTCCTACCTCTAGTCCGCCTACGCCTCCAACACCACTTGATGGACCACCTGAACCTGCAGTGTTTACTTGAGAAACATACAGATTACTGTCGGTATTATCATCAATGGTAAAGTTAAACGTTGTTCCAGCAGCTATATTGTCGTCTTTGTCTTCTTCTTTCATAAACAACCAGAATGAAGTACCGCTGTGCCCTGTTGTGGATGGAACTCCATTTATACCAATTGTCCAGTTTTCACCGGCTTGGTCTGTTCCAACAGGTCCTGTTGGAAGTCCTTCTGCTGATCCTCCTCCAGAATCATTTACATGCAATTCGCCTTCTCGAACAAGTGTTGAGTTTATCGCTGCGAAAGGCAAGAAGATCTTTAATCCTCCTGCTGTGTAAATTGTTTGGAAGTTTACGTTTGTTCCAGCTGCAAATGAAGCTGTTTCGTTTTTACCAGAGGTATAGTTTACGTCGTCTATTGTAAGACTAACTAAACCAATGTTACAACTATCGCCTGCTTTTTTATCTGCACAAACTGATTCCCAGCCTGCTGAACCATACTTTTCAAGAGTGGTTCTGTTTATTCCTGATGAGTCAGTAGAAAGAACTTTTGCTCTTAACAAATAAGATTCTGCTTGAGAACTAATGTTATAGCTTGCTACAAAGTATTCGTGCCAGTCAGCTCCATTGAATTTCTCATAAAACTGAATCTTTGTTTCGTTTGGCGCTACAGTAAGCAATCTTTGATCAGTTGCTTTTCCGATTCCAATAAGTTCTCCAGTTGAATTTGCGTACACTAAGTTTATACCTACTGTTCCGTCTTTTATTGGAACAGTCAGTTTAATACTTGTATCTCCATCATTGTCTATGGTTATTTTTTCTTCTTCTTGTCTGCGCAAATCATTCATAGAAAACTTAACTGCATTAAAGCCAGGCATTGCAAGTTCTAGTTTTGGTGTTAAGAATAATTCATCGTCTGTTTTCCATTCTAAAACGATTTTATCCATTTTTCCAGTTGTTGAACCACTTCCTGTTGCGTTGTAAACCCATGCTTTTATACCGTCTACATTTTCATCGTTGAGTTTTACAGTTGAACCAGAAGTTATTTCTAACTTTCCAGAACCAAGACTGAATTCAATATTACCTACAACTCCTGAAACATCTCTTTGGAATATTTCTTTAACTCCAACGTATGTTCCGTCAGATAATTTGTAGGATGAACCTGCGGACAACATATTTGTTGTTTCGCCGTTAACACTTAACTTTGCTTGTGTTGTTGTAAGAGAAACTATACTTACATCATAGCTTTTATCGCCCATTGTTTTAGTAGCTGTTTCTCCTTCATTGACTATGCCTGTTACGGCAGAATCAAGCAAGGTTAACTTACCAAGCATACCTGATATTCCTCCAACGTCAAAATCAGAAATATAATAGTCTTTGCCAAGTAATCTAAGTGTACTTGTTTCAAAGTCTTCAAATTCTCCTGTGGTTATGTCTGATTCAGCATCTGTTGTGAAATCAATAGTATAGTTCAAAATCCATTTGCTTGAAGGCAGTTTAAAACCAACTGTTGGTGTTCTCTCGCTTAAACCTGCAGCAGATTCATAGTCAGAATCTCTGAAATGCTCTAATCCTGGACTACCAAGAGCTATTGTTTGTTCATATTCAAATTCATCATTGTCATCTGTTACATATGTTCCGTCTGCTAATAAAGTTGATAATTCATCTTTATCGACATTTCCGGAAAATACGCCCCAGGTGTTTCCAAGGTTAAGATTATCGCTTGCTTTTGCAAGCAGAACATAATCTCCGCCAGAAGGAGTTGCACCAGCTGTTGCTGTTGAAGATGAAAGAAAACTATTCAAGCTATCTTGAATCTTCAAAACGCCTACAAGGTCTACTGAAGCTGCTGTGTGGCTACCGTAAACAACTGCTACGTCAGCTGCTCCGTTTGTAACGAAGGGTGCTGGGTATGTTGTTGCAGCTGCCAAAGCAACTGTAGAAGTTAACATTGCTGTAGTTGCTAAAACGCTAGCAATTTTTTTAAATTTAAACATTATTTTTAATCCTCCTTTTTGCTATGTCTAATTGGCAGCTCAATCGAAACCTCTCCGGGTTTCGATGCATCCAGGTTTTTGAGTCAGCGAAGCTGACGGCCCGGTGAGCACCTCTTTGAGGAGACTGTTTAATACAGCCCGCCGGCACTTAGAAAGTGCCAAGTTTAATAGGGATGAATGGTTAAATTGAATTTGGTTTAAAAAGCTTTCTATGTTTTTTTGGTTTGTCGAAGGGAACTAGCTTTGTTAGCTGCGTTTTATATATAAATCTTGTGTTACTATTATAAAGTTTTTCATATATCTTGAACTTATGAATTTTATTTATTTTTTAACAGTCAAAACAGCAAGAATAAGGGTAAAAACGAAACATATAAATACTATGTATATTTACAATATATGTTGATTAAAATACCATATATGGTATTTATCGACGGTAAAATGGCTGAAAAATCAAAAACACGGGAAATCACAATTACTGAAGAAGGAGGAAAGTTTACTTCGTTTTTTAAGAGGTTTAAGAGTGAAAAATCAGAATTTGACTTTGAGGGGCTGGGGGTTTTGAGAAATTTGCTCAGCAATGAGAAAGCGCGAATGCTAAATGTGATAAAAAATCGCAAGCCGAACTCGATTTATGAGCTTGCCAGGATTTTGAAAAGAGATTTTAAGTCTGTGAGCTGTGATGTGAAGGCTTTGGAGAAATTTGGTTTTATTGACATGATTGCTGAAAAGACTGGGAAAAGAGAAAGACTGAAGCCGATTTTAGCTGTTGATTCTATGTATATCCACGTTAAGCTGTAGTTTTTGTGCCGAGATTTTCGTAAATTTTTAAACTGACTTTTATTCCTTTACCGATTGGTTTTTCTGCTGTTTTTGCCTCTCTTTCGTCTGGGCTTCCTCCTGGAAATGCAGATATAGCTATTATTTCTGCTTCTTCGCTTCTTAAAAGTGGGTCGTCTGCTTTTTCAAAGACTACTTCGAAAAGATATCCTTTAACCGGCTTGTCTTGGCCAGGATTCCAGCTTTTTTCTATAATCTCTTTAGATAACTCTTCTAAATTTTCTTTGAGATTTCCGTCAACGCCTGTGCCTGGACAGCGGTTTGTTTCTTTGGCTTCTATTATTGCGTCTTTGAAATTGAGTCTTGAACCTGCGACTTCGCAGTCAGTAGAATATTCGAGCATTGCGTCCAAAAATAAAGAAACCTCGTCTACGCGGGTTCTGTCTTCTTCTGCGCCGGGTTTTCGCATCATTATGCCTAGAAATACTAGAAAGATTACAGCTACGAGTGCAACTACCATGACAAAGCCTACCATTTCTTCCTGTGATTTCTTATTCACTTGATTTTCCTCCTGAAACTATGATTTTTCCGATTTCGTATTTGAAATCTCTTGTACTTTGGTCGCGCCTTACTAAAGATATGAAAACAGAAGAAGTTGAGCCGAGATTTGGCGGACGAGGGATAATTGTTATTTTGTTTGTTTCACCTGACTCAGGAACAGGGTAAACTATTTCCACTTCTAAATAGTCTAAGTTCCAGAGAGTTTTGTAAATATCTTTGTCTAAAGAGACGATTTTCTCGAAGTCGACGCAGGACGAACAATCGCTGGAAGAAGTGAACGCGAATTCTGGCGAACCAGCTAAAGCAAGAGCTATTTGCAATGCTTCTTCTTCCTGCCTTTGAGCTGCGCTTTCTTCCAGATTAGAGGACCAAATTGATAAGTAAATGACTGCGACAAGACCGAAAAATATCATTAGCGCGACTAGGACGAACGCCATTTGCTGAATTTTCAGCTGGGCTTTTTTAGAAAAGTCTGCAGAGTAATACGTCATTTTCGTTTTGAATATTGATTGCTTCTGATTTAATCGAGGGCAGAAGGCTTAGGTCTTTGTTAATTACTAAATCACGGGTTTTAGAGAGATAACTTGCTAATGGAGAAGTTAGCTCGCTTGAGAAAGAACAGCTCGAATCTATTCTTGAGAGAGCGGACGCTTTTTCCTGGTAAGTTTTTGCGAGATTATTCGCGCGCATCATTAGTCTTTGGACTTGACAGTCGTAGATTGTTTTGTTCGAGAAAATTGCCGCCAAAAGCAGAGGGTAAGGGTTGTCATCATTTGGAGAGAGAAGATAATATAATTCTTGCTCTTCTTTTTTTACAGAGTTTTGATAGATTATGATGTCTTTTGAAGAACATTGGTTTGCATTATTTTCGTGGCATACTTTTCTGCTGTTTGCGGGGCAAGCGCTTGCTGATTCGACATTTGTTATGTTTACCAATAAATTTGAAAATTCTGCGCTTAGCCCTCCTATTTCGCCTGGCGCGCTGCTTAAGTCAACAAAACAGTAGCTTGCTTGGTCGCTCCACATTATCATTATGTCGGCGATTTTGAATGGAAATTCGAAAGGTTTTGAAATTATGTAGAAATTATCTTCTGCGGGAAGTTCGGATTCTGAAAAAAGATATTTGTTGTGGAATGCGCTGGGAATTGTTTCGCCTTCGCGCCAGCTGCTTCCGATGCTTGATTTTATTTTTGTGCTGATTAGTTGGGAGCCGAAAGAGCCGGAGATTTCGCAGTCGTTGAATAATACTGTCGGTTGTTTTACTGCAAGCTCTGAGTATTTTGCGTTTTCAAGAGTTGTTTCGACTGGAGAAAAGATTGTTCCGATGTCTTTTCCTGTTTCTGTTTCTTTTTGAAGACGAAGATTATTTACGATATTTGACAGGGCATAAATTGCCAGGAAAAGAATTACTGCCCCGACTAAAAGGGCGAAGAGCCAGCCGAAACTGAATTCAAATGCTTTCTTGTTCATTTTGATATCGAAACTAGTGATTCTGTCGAGGATATTTTCAGCTGGATTGTTTTTTCTTGAGTGGATAAATCAGCTGCGGGCTTGCAGAAAAATTTATCTGGGTCTGGGGAACTCCCGTCTTCGGCAGATGCTTGCGCGTGCTGCAATTTTAGTCTCGATAAGCCTTCGCAAATTTCTTTGTCTTTTTTTGGGATTAGAAAAACGTAAGCGTCTTCTGAAGAACCGGATTTAGCTATAAGTTCGTTTTGAATTGAAATGTCTGGGGCGAATGTTGTTTGTTGGGAGAGAGTGCCGAAGCAGATTGTTTCAACTTCTTTTGGAAGTTTTACTACAAAAGTGTCTTCGTAGATTTCGTCTTTCCACGCCTGCGTGATTTCAGATTGAAAATCGTCGTAAAACATTCCGATTTGAGCGCAGTTGTTTAAGCTGAGAAAATGCGTAATTGCATAAACTGCTACTCCGATTATTGCGATGATTATTAAGACTGAGAAGATTACTGAAAAAGACATTCCGAATATTTCCTGCCCCTTTTTTTTCATGGTTATTTGAAGATTGGGGAGGTTAAAAGAGTTTCTGTTATAGCCTGGAAAGAAGGAGTATAGAATATCAAGAAAATAGTTTGGAAGAAAGATAATTAATTATTGGAAAGAGATAGTTAGTGTGATAATATCGAGAAATTGCTCTTCGAGCAATTTCCGAGAACTTGTAGTTGTTAACGAAGAACAAAAAGTTTTTATAGTTTTAGAAATTAAACAAATAATGCTAAGAGGGAGAGAATTAATTAAATATCTTGTAAGATTTAGCAGAGATTATGGTGCTACTTTTGGACATAAACTAAATGGCGCAGAAGAAAACGTAAGAAATCTGATAGAAAATAATCCTGATTTGCTGGAAAGATTGCAGGATAAAAGACGCGGTTTAGAGTATGTTGCGAGAGCAAGATGTTGCGCTGGCAGAATAAGTGAATAATTATTTTTCCAAGCCTTTCAAAGTTCCGGAAACCCTTAGAATTTTAATTTTCTCCGGCGAAAGCTCGAAAGCTGCGCGGACGTCTGCGAGGGATTTAGTTTCAATTGCCAAGACAATGTTTTTGCTTTCTGTTTTGACGAACTGCGGAGAGGATTTTGCCCAGCCGAGAATTCCAATATAATCGAGAATTGCTTTTTCTATTTCCTGCTTTGTTGACTGAATTAAAAGATATCTTCTTTTTGTTTTTGCGGAGGGTTTTATTCTGAGTTTCATTGCTGAGCTGCCTTGAATTTGATTGCGTTTATTGAGTCTTGTATTGCGTTGCTTTCTAAGGCGAAGCCGAGTGATTCTGCATCGCCGATTTTGAAATTGTTTATTCCTATTACTTCTCCGGTTGTGTCAATTAGCGGACCGCCGGAGTTTCCAGGATTTAAGGAGACGTCTGTCTGGATGTATTCTGGTTCATTGTTGGGACCTTCTCTATTTAATGCAGAGATAATTCCTTCTGTTACTGTGAAGGACAATCCGAGAGGATTTCCGATTGCTATAACTTTTTTTCCGACCTGGAGCTCGTCTGAATCTGCAAATCCCAGATAATTATAGTTTCCTTCTGTTTTTAGCAATGCGATGTCTCTCGAAGTGTCGGCGCCTACGAAATCTGCAGAAATTATATCTCTGCCGTATGTTACTATGTCGATTTGTGATTCGTGCCCTTCGATAACGTGATAGTTTGTTACGATGTATCCGTCTTGACTTATTAAAAATCCAGAGCCCAAGGATCTGTCAGTTGATACTGTTACAACTCCCTTTACAGCGTCTTCGACAATTGCGGAGAAGTCTTGGGATTCTGACTTCAGCAATTTAATTTCTTGATTAAATGATTTTTCCTGCTCTGCTAAAACTTTAGAAATTTCGTTGAAATTTTCCTGATAAACTGAGTCTTGTTCTGTTACTATGTTGTTTGTATATTCTTTAAGGGAGAGCCTTGTTTTTTCTATGTCTGAATTTATTTTTAATTCCAGCCTTGAGATTTGAATTCCGACTATGACTATTGAAGTTATCTGGATTATAGCTAAAACTATAACTAAAGAGTAAAGCGCTATTCGGTGTTTTTTATGAACGTCTGGCATTTTGTTATTTAGCTTTGAGGATATTTATATGTTATGAAAAAGAAATTAGTAAGAAACAGACTTAACTGAAAACCTATATAAACTCGATTTTCTTTTGAATAATATGAAGATACATACGATTGGGGGATATGACGAGGTTGGGAAAAACATGACTGCTTTGGAAATTGGCGAGGACGTTCTGCTTTTTGACGACGGATTATTCATGCCTGCGATTGTCGGCGTTGAGGAAAGGGAGAAAATTCCGACTGAGCAGGGAATGACTGGCTTGGGAGCTTTGCCTGATGTTGATTATTTGGTTAAAAAAGGATTGCAAAAAAAAGTCAGGGCGATTTTGGTTTCGCACGCGCATTTGGACCACATTGGCGCGATTCCTTACAATTCTTACCGATACAACGCAAATATTTACGGCACGCCGTTCACGACAGAGGTTTTGAAGATTATCATGGAAGACAACGGACAGAGGATTAACAATAGAATTATTCCGGTTAAATTAAATTCGTCGATTGTTGTCAAGGGAGAGAGCGGGAATTATAATGTTGAATTTGTCAGCATGACTCACTCAACTTTGCAGTGCTCGATGATTGTTGTTCAGACGCCAGAGGGTGTTGTGATGTATGCGAATGATTTCAAATTGGATAATTCTCCTGTTTTAGGCGAGAGACCGGATTACAGAAAATTTAGAGAACTCTCAAAGAAGGGAGTTAAAGTGCTGATTGTTGACTGCTTGTATGCCCCGCAAGACATGAAAACTCCTTCGGAAAAAATTGCAAAGGTTTTGCTGGAAGATGTTTTATTTGGAACTGAGAATAGAAATTCAGCTATTATTATCACGACGTTTTCTTCGCATATTGCCCGCTTGAAAACAATCTCTGAATTTGGAAAAAAATTAGGGAGAGAAGTTATATTTTTAGGAAGAAGCTTGAGTAAATACGTGACTGCTGCGCGAAATATTGGACAGGCAGGTTTTATGAAAAATGTTCGGATGTATTCTTACAGAAGACAAGTTGAGAAAGCGATGAAAATGGTTAATAAAAATAGAGCAAGATATCTTGTTGTTTGCACAGGGCATCAGGGAGAGCCCGGCGCGATTTTAGACAGGCTTGCCAGAGATGAATTGCCTTTGAAATTAAAAAAAGAAGACCACATCATATTTTCCTCTAGAACAATTCCGACTCCGATTAATGAATTAGCGCGGGAACAATTAGAAAAGAGATTGAAAAAACATAATGTGAGAATTTTTGACAATGTGCATACGTCTGGGCATGGCGGGCGGGAAGATTTGAGGGATTTTTTGAATTTGATAAAGCCGAAGCACGTTATTCCGTCGCACGGAGATTTGAAAAAAACAACTGCGGGAGTTACCTTGGCGGAAGAAATGGGATATGTTAGAGGAAAGAATGTTCATTTGATGGGGGATTTGAAATCTTTGGAAGTGAAATAATGGGCGACGAAATTTATTACGGGCTAAAGAATGCTTTGGAAAGAGGACAATCGCTGAACGCGGCTGTTCAGAGTTTTATTAACGCAGGTTATAATCCTGTTGAAGTAAGGGAAGCTGAAAAAATGATTTCTTCTGACGGAGGAGTCAGCTCTATCACTGGAGAGGCGAATGACTTGAATGCTCCAGTTTCTAATGAAAATTTTGAAGAGCAAAAAGCCCAGCCCTTGCCTAAATCTGGTTTTCAACCTAAAAGTTCTGGAAGCTGGAAAAAAGTTTTGCTGATTATTTTGATTATTGTTTTAATTTTGATTATTTTAGGGACTAGTGGTTTTTTGGTTTATAATTTGCTGCCATGATTTATCAACCTTCGGAAGATTCTTTTTTGTTGGCTACTGAGGTAAAGAAAAAATCTAATGGAAAGAAAGTTTTGGATGTTGGTTCGGGGAGCGGGATTTTAGCTGAAAGCGCTTTGTCTGGCGGGGCTTCTGAAGTTTTATGCAGTGATATTGACGCTGAGGTTGTTGGTTATTTGAGGCGAAAGGGTTTAAACGCGATTAAATCAGATTTGTTTTCTGATATTTCCGGGAAATATGATTTGATTGTTTTTAATCCGCCTTATCTTCCTCTGGATGAACGGGAGGATAGAAAAAGTGCGAAGATTACGACGGGGGGCGTTAGAGGAGATGAGATAATAATTAAGTTTTTACGAGATGCGGACAATTATCTTGAAGAAGGCGGAATAATATTATTACTAATCTCTTCGTTGACGCCTGTTGATAGAATTAATAAAATTATTCAGAAGAAGAAGTTTGTTAAGCGGAAAGTTTCGGAGAAAAAAATGTTTATGGAGAAGCTGGAAGTTTGGGAGATTCGGAAGAATTAAATATCCTGGGAAAATAAAAAATTAATGAAATGCCCGAAATGTGACGAGGAATTAACTGTTAAAGTTGGAAGCAAAGTGCATTGCGAGAAGTGCAGTGTTCTCAGCGACATGACATCTGTGGCAACTGTAAGATGCGAGAAATGCGGACATATTTTTCAGATAGCTGTTCAGAGCAAAAATATTTTTAGTGTTAAGAAAGATAAAATTTAAAAGTCTTCTTTTTATGGTTTTTATATGAACGAAGAAATATTGCAGAGAGCAGTTATGTTGCAGCAGCAGTCGCAGGAGACAGAGAGACAGCTGGCTTTTGTAGACGAGCAGATTCGCGAGCTGGAAGAATTTGGGAAGAATCTTGATTTTGCAGACGCGAGCGAGGAGAAAGAAATTTTGGCTTCTTTGGGAAAAGGAGTTTTTATCAAAAGCGAGATTAAAGACAAAAAATTATTTGTCGACGTGGGCGCGGGAGTTCTTGTCAGGAAAACAGCTTCAGAGACTAAGAAAGTTATTGACGGGCAGCTGAAAAGATTTACGGAAGCGAGAATTCATATTACTGGGCAATTGGAAATGTTCAGAGAAGAATTGGGAAAGATGATTGGGGAAATTGAAAAATTGAGGAATAAAAATTAAGCCCTGTAAGCCAAAGTTTTAGAATTGCTAGCTAAATTTTTCTGGTAATGCGTTCTTGCTCTTTCTAAATTTCTTAGTAGTTTAGCTGGAAGCGGCTGTTCCTGCATGCCTTCCGTATTCTCATAGCCTCTGCCTGCTTCTTCCGAGCCAGCCGCAACACCGTCGAAAGAATCATCAGCTAAATGCAAAAGACCAGAGCCTTCATCTAATCTTGCTCCTTCTGATCTTTCCTCTTCGGAGCTTGGTGAATCTTCTTCTGCAAAGAAATCCTCGGGCAGTGTTAAAAGCCGAGAGCCTTCAGTTAGTTTTTCGCCCATTATACGTATCATCTTGATTGATACGGAAAGATGATTTTATTGGTTTATAAATTTTTCTTTGGCTTTGGATTTTGGATAATATCGAGAAATTTTTTATTATTGGGGAAAATCGTTATCTGGATAGAGTCGAGAAATTGCTCTTCGAGCAATTTCCGAAAATTTTAATAATTGATTGAATTGATTAAACTAATATCGAATTAGATTAATTAGATTAAAAATAATTGATATGAAAATTTCCGTAATTTTGAATATCTATTCGTATCTCAGCGCCTCGACAGGACGAATTTTTGTTGCTTTCCAAGCTGGCCACAAACCTGAAACTGCTCCGGCGAGAAACGCGAACGCCAAACAACCTGCGATTAAATAAAGCGGCGTGGAGACTGTGAGAAATCCTGTGCCTAATTGCGTTAACGCGACATACTCAACAATTTGTCCTGCTGCTATTCCCAAGCCTATTCCCAATAATCCTCCGACGATTCCCAGTAATCCTGCTTCAATCAAGAATATTGTCAAAATATCCTTGTTCTGCGCGCCGATTGCTTTCATCACTCCGATTTCTCTTGTTCTCTCTAATACAGACGCGAACATTGTATTCGCAATATTGATTCCGCCGACGAGAAGCGAGATTAAAGAGATTCCTAACAAAAAGTAAGTTAGAATATCAAGATTCATACTGAAACTTTCCAAAAGTTCTTCTGGGGTGATGATTGTAAAGTCCTGCGTTTTTTCTGTCAAGCCCCGCGATTTCAAAAGCTGGCGTTCTGTTCTTTCTGCGATATTGTTTATTTCGCCTGCGTTTTCAATTTGGACAATTATAAAATCTATTCTGTCAGGAATTTTGAAAAGTTCCCGGAATTCCGGCTCAGGCATTGTAATCATTCTGTCGTCGGGAGCGCTGCCGATTGTTTTCATGATTCCCTGAACTTCAAAATCTGCTCCATTAATTGTGATTTTGTCTCCAACTTTTACAGGGGTTCCTAAAAAGTTATTATGTTTGTATTGAGAGCCGATGATTATGTCATTTGTGTCTCCTTTTTTTAACAAACGCCCTTCCTCCAAATCTACGCCGTATAAATCAAAATACAGTTCGGTTGTTTCGATTTCTGTTGACGCGACCATTACAAATCTTGTTTCGTCTTTGAATTCGATTTTTGCGTTTCCGATTGTGTAATAGGTTACTTCTTTTACTCCAGGGATTTTTTTTATTGCGTCTATATCTTTTATTGTTAATTGAATGGCGCCTGCGGTTCCCGGCGGACCTAATTGCCCTCTTGGTTGAACGAAAAATTTGTCTCCGCCGAGTTTTTCAAATTCGTTGTTTATTGATACGTTTAATCCTAAAGAAAGTGAAATTAAAGTGAAAATTGTTGCTATTGAAATAACTATTCCGATTAAAGTCAGGAATGTTCTAAGACGGCGTTTTGCGATACTTCGGATTGCCATTGAGAAAAAATCTTGAATCATTGTTTTGCTCCCTGAGATTTGCACATCTCGATTTCAACTTCGTCGGGGAAATAGACAATTTGTGAATAATCATTTAAATTATTCCATCCTATTGATTGAGGGAAACAAGAGGGAATGTGTTCTCTTTGAATGAGCTGAGCGATATCATCTACTACGACAGCGATTGCCCTCTCGTCAGAAACAAAAGGCATTTTCTTTTTTTGATATGGGTGCAATATTACTGTCGTGTTATAATTTTTTCGCTGCATTTGTTTTTCTTCTTCTGTTCCAAAGCAACACAGACTATACACCTGATTAGAAACTTGCAGTCTAACTGTTCCTGGAATGTAATCAAAGTTATATTTTGTTTTATTATCTGATCCAGATAGTTCATACTTTCTTGAGCTGTTTAGATATTCTATTAATCCTGAAAAATCTGTTCTCAAAAAAATTGGGAAATTGTCGTAAACACCAAAGTCTGCTGTTAATCTGTGAACTTTTTGTTCGCAGCTGTCTTGTGTTCTAACTTCTTCGTCCGGGCAATTTTTTAGTGCATCTAAATAATTTTGGAGTTTCATTTTCGCAGCGCCTCGACGGGATTTAATTTAGATGCCTGATAAGCTGGGACAAGTCCTGAGAGAATTCCTATCACTAAAGAGAACAAAATTGCTCCGATAAGCAACGGTATCGACGGCGAGACTTTGAAAATTGTTTCGCCCAGAGCTGAGTTAGCTGCGCCCGCCACGCCTAATGCCATTGAAAGTCCGATTGCTGCGCCGACTAAACCGCCGACTAATCCTAGCAAAGCAGATTCAATTAAAAAAATTGTCAGGATGTCTTTGTTCTGCGCGCCGATTGCTTTCATCACTCCGATTTCTCTTGTTCTTTCTAACACGGATGTGAACATTGTGTTTGTGATTCCGATTCCGCCGACGAGAAGCGCTATCGCAGCGATTCCTGTTACGACGATATTAATCACTGTCAAAATTGTTCTTATTGAAGAAAGCGCCTGGAGCGGCGTCTGAACAGAAAAATCTTCCTCTCCTTCTTTTTGATTTCTGTCTTTTCTTAATTTTCTTTCTATGTCCTGAGCTACTTGCTCTATCTTGTCTGCGTCCTGGACTTTTATCGCGATTATATCTATTTCATCTCCGATACTCATAAGAGATCTCATATCGTCTTCCTGCATCAAGATTACAGAATTCAAAACAAATGTACTTGTTTTTTTCAAAATTCCTACGACTTCGTAATTTTTTCCAAGGATTTCGAGATTTGAGCCAAGCTGTATTTCTTTATCAAATGAATCTTGGCTTACAAAATCGTCGCCTATGACTATTTTTCCTTTTTCGTCGGGTTTTAACATTCTGCCTTGGGCGATTTCTAAACCTGCTGAATTAAATATTTCATCAATTTGCTCCTTGTTTTCAGGCATTGAACCCAGATACCTGAACTGAGTAATTTCATTGTAGTCAACTTTTGTTATTCTCACCAGCCTGGGGATTGCAAGTTTTACGCCGGGAACTTGCTCGACTAATTCTAAGTCGTGGTCTGTTAATTTTCTTACAGCTGTTGCGCCCGGCGGGCCGAATCCTGTTTCTGCGCTTGACAACGTTAAAGTATCTGTTGAGAGAGAACCGAATTGTCCTGTGATTGCTGTTTCCAATCCTTGTCCCAGAGAGATTAAAGAAACGACTGCTGCTATACCGATGAAAATTCCTAACATTGTAAGCCAGGAACGGATGCCTCGCTTACGGACGTTTTTTAGTGCGAGGAGAAAGTAGTCGGAGAGCATGGGATTATCTCCCTTGTTTTTCTTCAGTTGATTGCGAAGATTGAGTTTCTGTTTTTTCTAATACTTTTTGAAGACCGTCGACAAGGGCGCGAATCATTGGAACCGTGACTTTATTTATTGGAAGAGCTATTCTTCCCCCGCCATTTTCTGCTTTTCCGTCAATATACACGACGCCAAGCATTTCAAACAAATTATCGCTAACTGAAAAAGCATTCAATTGGTACCTTCCTTTTACTGGAACATATCTCAGCAAATCTTCTCCAACGTCTAGCTGACCATTGCAAAGAACTCTGTCTCGAGATTTATCCGTTTCTCTAACTAATAAATAATCTTGAGACATTTTATCTGCTCCCTTCTTGGATACTGCGTTTTATTCTGCGTCGTTTTCGTATTGAACGGTAAATTAAGTAGAGGATTATTATTCCTATTACACCACCGACGTAATATGGGGTGAGATTTGGTTTTATGATTCCCAACTCAAGAGCTTTTTCCTGCGAATAAACTGTCAATGGGAGATTAACATTTTCGGTTGCTTCTGAATTATCAGAGTTTTTGTATTCGACAATTGCTTCGAAATCTGCGTTTGTTTTCTTGAAGATTACATCGAATGCTGCTGTTTCAAAATCGTCTGAGCTGACTGTTCCGATATATACTTCGTCTTCTGAAAGCAAGGTGTAGCCGTTTGGAATTAATTTTACTGACACGAAACGCGCGTCTGCAAATCCTTTGTTGACTATCTTGAATGTGATTTGCCCTGTTTTGTCTATGACTGCGTTTTCTGTGTTTATTGTAAATGTCAAGTCAGGGTCTGCTGTTACTTTTACTCCGATTGTTCCGGTTTTTGTTTTCTGTTCTGAGTTTAATCGGTAAGATAGTGTGTAAGGAATTTCGTAATCCTTGGGTGTTACATCTGAAGAGGATTTTATTCTGAAAACAAAGTTTTCTTCGTCGTCTTTCTGAATTTCTTCTGCTGTCTGCTCTGAAGTTCCGATTGGGATGAAAGGAAGATTCTGGAAATTCAGCGTTAGTGAAACATCTTCTGCGTCGTCGTTGAACACGTTTTCAACTTCGATATTTATTACGCCTTCCTGTCCTGGTGTAAGTATTGGAGTGTTTACTGAATTAATCATTATTGCTGAAGCTAAGTTTAGTGCTAGTATCAGCGCAAATATTGCTGTGATTGATTGTTTTATCATAATTTTTTGATGGACTACTGGGTATTTAAGTTTTGTGGAGTGTCATTTAGAAGTTTATACAATCTTCCATTTCCCTTTTATTTTTTTCATGACTCTTTCGATTTTGCCGTCTTTGACTTGGTAAATTGTCTTTGAATGTTTTTGCGCGACTTCGGGAGAGTGGGTGACCATGATTATTGTTTTCCCTGACTTGTTAAGATTGTCAAGAAAATTCATTACTATTTCCCCTGTTTTTGTGTCGAGGTTTCCTGTTGGCTCGTCGGCAAGAATAACTTCGGGATCGTTGGACAAAGCTCTTGCTATTGCGACTCTTTGCTGTTCGCCTCCGGATAATTGGGCTGGGTAGTGATCCATTCTATCTGCTAAATCTACCATCTCGAGAAGTTTTTCTGCCTGTTCGTTTCTGTATTCTTTTTCTGTTCCTTGGAAAAGCATTGGGAGAGAGACGTTTTCTTTTGCGGTTAAATTAGGGATTAGATTGAAAGACTGGAAAATGAATCCGATTTTTTTGCCTCTAATTTGAGCTAGCTGAGATTCGTCGAGATGCTCTATGTCTTTGCCGTCGAGAAAAATATCTCCGTGCGTGGCTAAATCAAGAGAGCCGACTAAATTCATTGTTGTAGACTTTCCAGAACCAGACGGACCCATTATTGCAACAAAATCTCCCTGCTCTATTTTGATTGAGATTCCGTCTACTGCCTTGACTAGCTCTTCGCCCATTCGGTAGTATTTTTCTACTTCTTTGAGTTCGATTATGGTTTCCATTAGAATTTGGATTAGTCGCGGGATTATAAGGCTTGCGGTTTGTTTAAAATTTTATTCTGCAAAAGCAATGGAAACTATCAATAAAATACTTAACCCCATAAAATAGGAATGTTTATAAATCTGTGGGGATAAAATAATCCATGCACATCAAAGAAAAAACAGTAAACAAAAAGAAATACAAATATTTAGTCAAATCTATCCGTCTCCCAAACGGACAAATAAAAAAAATTGAAAAAATCTATAAAGGGGAACCGAAAAAAGAAATTGAAAAGATTCTTGAAGAGAAAGAAAGAAAAGAATACGCAAGATACATGCTAAAAAACTTCAGCACAAATCATATTTTTACAGAAGAAGAATTTGAAAAAATAGAAGATATAAAGATAAACTACAGAAAAGTTATAAAAAAACTTACGAAATCAACCTTGAGAGATTTGTTAGACAGATTCACGGCAAACTTTACTTATGAAAGCAATGCTCTCGAGGGAAATTCCCTGACATTAAAAAATGTTGCAATGATAATGTTTGAAAATACTACGATAAGGGGGAAAGATTTAAGAGAGATTTATGAAACGCGCAATTCAAGAAAATTAATTGAACAAATTATGCAAAATAAATTTTCTGTCTCTAATGAAGATATAATAAAAATGCACAAACTTCTTGTAAAAGACACAGGCATTCAGACAGGATACAAAAAGTTTCCAAATGAGATCATTGGCAGAAATATTAAAACTGCTCTTCCGGAAGAAGTTCAAAAAAGGATGGATGGGTTAATTGAATGGTATGAACAAAACAAAGAAAAAATTCATCCAATAGAACTTGCAGGGCTTTTGCATGGGAAGTTTGAGCAAATCCATCCCTTTGAAGACGGCAATGGAAGAGTCGGACGATTTCTAATAAATATTATTCTTGTAAGCAATAAATATCCTCCGTTAATAATTAGAAAATCCCAACGCATTTCTTATCTTAAATCACTTGAAAATTTTGATAATAAACATACTGACTCCTTAAGAAGATTCGTACTTGAAAGATTTAAAGAAACCTACAAAAAATTTTTTGAAGTTTATGTTAAATATATTTAAGAGTCATATGAGATAGAGTTTATAGGAAAGATATTTAAGCGTGATTAGTTAGAGAATAAAAAAGAGCAAATAAAATGTTAGAAATGTTGATTAATCCCAAGAAGGCTGAGAGGCGGCCGTGGGAGATGTTTTTCATCGGACTGTTGTATGCTTCGCTTTCTATACTTTTAGTCGGATGGGTTTTCGCAAAGGATACTGTTTTGGTGAAGATGTCGGGAATTTTAGTTGTGCTTTTTACAGTGATGTTTTCTATTCCTTTTATTTATTATACCTTGAGGCTGGAAGAAGACCGGATAACTAAGGGGAAAGGAAGCTTTCAATTGATACGGGACCACAGGCACGCGATTTACGCTTTTCTCTGGCTGTTCATTGGATTTACTGTTGCGTTTGCTTTTTGGTACAGTGTTTTGCCGACGACAGAAAGTTTTCGGGCGCAGATTGAAACTTACTGCATGATTAACCGCCCGGCGAATTTTAATGAATGTGTTGCGCAATACGGGGTCAAAGATGTTGCTGTCACGACTCCTTTTCTGACTAACAAGGAAAGATTATTTTTGATTTTTACGAATAACATGTATGTGCTGATTTTTACTTTAGTTTTCTCGTTGATTTTTGGCGCGGGAGTTATTTTTATCCTGGCGTGGAATGCTTCTGTTATCGGCGCGGCGATAGGAATATTTACTAATTCTTCCCTGAAAGCACTGCCCTTGGGTTTATTGAGATACATGATTCACGGGCTTCCGGAAATAGCTGCTTATTTTCTTGTTGCTCTTGCCGGCGGATTAGTTTCAATCGCGGTTATCAAACACGAATCAGGGACTGACAAATTCTGGGGAGTTTTGCAGGATTCTTTGAACTTGATTATTCTGGCAATTGTTGTTTTATTTTTGGCGGCGTTGATGGAAGTTTTTGTTACTCCTTTACTTTTCTGATAAGATTTATATAATGGGAGTTTTATGTGAATAGATGGCAGATGAAATTCTTAAAGCAGAAGAAAAATTTGTTGAAGATAAGGGCGGAAAAGCGGGCTCTGAAGAGGAATTGATTGAAAAGAGAAAAAAGAAAGTTATTGGCTTTTTGAAAACGCGCTATGAATGGATTAGTTATGTTGTTCTGGCTGTTGTTGTTTTTCTGGCTGTTCGGATAAGGACGCAGAATTTGTCGGGGCTTAAGGATGTCACGACGGGAACCTGGACTTTGGGGCCTGACTTGGACCCTTTCTTTTTCTTGAGGATGGCAGAGTATATTTTCGAGCACGGAAAAATTATGGCTGTTGACATGATGAGATATGTTCCGCTGGGATTTAATACCGGCGAAGAATACTTGCTCCATCCGTACATGATGGTGTGGTTTCATAAGTATCTCGGGCCCTTGCTTGGAAGCGAATCTATGACGCATTCTGCTGTTTTGTATCCTGTGTTTATGTTTGCCCTGACTGTGATTGCTTTTTTCCTTTTGACGAGGATTATTTTTGCCGAGCAGATTGGAGCGAAAAATGCGAATATTATTGCGCTAATTGCTTCTTTCTTTCTGGCTGTGATGCCTTCTTTACTGCCGAGAACGATTGCGGGAATTCCTGAAAAAGAATCTGCTGCATTTTTATTTTTGTTTTTGGCGTTTTACTTTTTTCTAGCGTCTTGGAAAGCCAAGGGGATGAAACTCAGAATTGTCTGGGGATTATTGGCTGGCTTGGCAACTTATGCGATGGCTAATATTTGGGGAGGATACATCTACATATTCACAGTTATCGGACTTGCGTCTTTCTTGGTATTTATTTTGGGCAAGATGGACAAAGAAAAAATTTATACTTACTCTCTTTGGATTTTATCTTCTATTATCTTAATGACTGGTTTTTCTGGCAGGTATACTTTAAGAAATTTGATTAGTTCAGCTAATACTGCTCCAGCAATAATTGTTTTTTTCATTTTGCTAGTTCATTTGTTAATCTTCAAAACCAATTTAAAGAAATATTTTGAAACTGGAAAAGTCTCCAAGATTCCGAAAGAGATTACTTCGACGATTATTGCGGTTGTTGTGATTTTTATCCTGGCGAGCATATTCTTTGGAGTGTCTTTTATTTTTGTGAACATCAAAGGAATTATAAATATCCTCGTCAAACCGGCGCAGAGCAGATTAATCCAAACTGTTGCGGAAAACAGACAGCCGTATTTCACAGAATGGGAATCCAGTTTTGGACCGCACGTTAAAGGCCTTGCGCTGACATTCTGGCTATTTTTTATCGGTTCTATTTATTTGTTTTACAACATGATTAAAAATTTAAGAAATAAAGAAAGAAAAATTTTGACTTTTACTTATTTTATTTTCTTGATTTCTCTTGTCTTTAGCAGATATTCCGGAAGCAGCATATTTAACGGAGAGAATTTTACGAGCTTGTTTGTTTATGCCGGCGGATTTTTATTATTTTTATTTAGCTTTGGATTTTATTACTACCAGTATTACAAAAAAGGAGAGTTTGAGAAATTAAAGGAAATTGATTTTGGATTTGTTCTTTTGTTTATCTTTTTCTTTATGAGTATTTTGTCTGCGCGGGCTGCGGTCAGAACAATTATGGTTCTTGTTCCGTCTGCTTCGATTATAATATCTTATTTTCTGGTTGTTTCTATCAATGATGCAAGAAAAGTCAAAGATGAATTTTGGAAAGTAATTGTCTGGATTTTGGTAGGGCTGATTATTTTGTCTGCTGCATTTTCGGGGTGGGCATACTACAACGGCGCTAACGCGCAGGCTAAAGGATACATCCCGTCTATTTATACACATCAGTGGCAAAAATCAATGGCGTGGGTCAGAGAGAATACGACGGAAACTGCTGTGTTTGGGCATTGGTGGGATTATGGCTACTGGCTGCAGACTATCGGAGAAAGGGCAACTGTTTTGGATGGGGGAAATGCAATGCCTTATTGGAATCACATGATGGGAAGATACGCCTTGACTGGAACAGATAACAGACAGGCTCTTGAATTTTTGTACGCGCATAACACAACTCATTTCTTAATTGACTCGACTGACATTGGAAAATATTCTGCGTTTTCAACTATCGGAAGCGACGTGAACTATGACAGGGCAAGTTATATTCCGACATTTTCAAAAAATAATCAAGCAACACAAGAAAAGAAAAATTCAACTGTTTATTTCTACCAAGGCGGAGTGAGCTTAGACGAAGATATTGTTTATGAAGAAAATGGAACAAAAATATTTTTGCCGGCTGGTTCTGCCGGAGTCGGTGCTGTTTTTATAGAAAAGAATGCGGGAGGAGAAATAATTAGTCCGCCGCAGGGAATTTTTGTTTACCAAGGAAAACAGTATTCCCTCCCGTTGAGATATGCTTACGACAAGAAGTTTATTGATTTTGGTTCTGGAATAGATTCTGGCATTTTCTTGTTTCCAAGATTGAATCAAGAAGGAAATAATTTTGGCATCGAAGAAGACGGAGCTTTATTATATCTCACCAAAAGAACTGTAAAATCCCAGCTCGCGCGACTTTACTTGTATAAAGAAAATAACCCTAATTTCAAATTAGTTCATTCAGAAGATGACTTTGTTGTTGACTCGATAAAGTCTCAAAATCCTGCGTTTGATTCTGATTTTCTTGATTACCAAGGATTTAGAGGGCCGATTAGAATTTGGGAAATTGAGTATCCTCGCGACATTGAATTGAAAGAAGAATATTTGAGCACGGATTATCCTGCAGAAATAAAATTTGCCACATGATAGATTATATATTGATAATTCCCATACTAACAAGTTTTTTTGTAACTTTATTTCTCTTACCTTTTTGGATAAAGAAAACTAATGAACTGGGCTTGGTGTGGCGCGACATGAATAAACTTTCTAATTGGGAAAAGATTTCAGGCTCCGGCGGAGTGATTGCTGTGCTGGGATTTACTATAGGCGTCTTGATTTATGTTGCGTACAGAGTATTTTATTTAGGAAACTATAACAGCCATCTTGTAGAAATATTTGCCCTGCTAAGCGTTACTTTGATACTGGCGGGCATCGGTTTTATCGACGATTTGTTTGGGTGGAGAAAGGGGGGATTGTCCAAAAAATCCAGGATTATTTTGGTGCTGTTATCTTCCGTACCATTAATTGCAATTAACGCCGGAAAAAGTATTGTTAACTTTCCGTTTTTCGGAATAATCGACTTGGGAAATGTTTATCCTCTGATATTTATTCCGATTGGTGTTCTTGGCGCCACGACTACTTACAATTTTTTGGCAGGCTTTAACGGACTAGAAGCGGGACAAGGAATTATTTTATTGGGTGCTCTGGGAATAGTTGCTTTTTTTATGCAAAACTCCTGGCTTTCCGTCATTTGCTTGTGCATGGCTGCAGCATTAGCGGCTTTTTTAACATTTAATTTTTTTCCGGCAAAGGTTTTTCCGGGAGATGTTATGACTTATCCTGTCGGCGGACTAATAGCTATAATCGCTATTCTCGGAGATTTTGAAAAAATTGCAATATTCTTTTTTATTCCGTATGCTCTTGAAGTTGGCTTAAAATTAAGGGGGAAATTAATCAGACAAAGTTTTAGCCGCCCGCATGACACTGGGATAGATTTGAGATATGATAAAATATACAGCTTGAACCATTTAGCTATTTATTTGATGAAGCGAGCCGGCATAAAACCGGGCGAAAAGAAAACTGTGTTTGCTATCTGGGCATTCCAGCTTTTAATTATTTTAATTGGCTTTGTCATTTTTAGAAAGGGAATATTTTAAGATGAAGATGAATAAAGAGCTTGTAAAAGGAAGTTTTATTCTTCTAATTGCATTTGGCGTTTATAATTTTTTAAATTTTGCCTTTCAATCGAGCATGGCGCGCTTGCTTACGATTGCAGAGTTTGGAGTTTTGTCTGTGCTTTTTAATATTATTTATGTCTTTAGCGGTTTTTCTGATTCAATTCAAATTACAATCACAAAATATGCGGCGAATGAAAAAGACGACGGGAAAGTAAAAAATATTTTGAAGAGGGCCTTAAAAAAATCGTTTCTTATTTCGCTAATACTCTTTCTGGTTTATGTTTTGCTTGCCTTTTTAATTGCCTATTTAACAAAGATTGACTATTTCTTGATTTTGCTGGTTGGTCTCCTAATATTCATATTCTTTCTTTCTCCGATAACGCGGGGGCTGCTGCAAGGAAAAAGAAAATTTGATTCTCTGGGAATTAACATGTTTTTTGAATCAATCATAAAACTTTTCCTGGCGATAGTTTTGGTTATGGCTGGGTGGAAGGTTTACGGCGCAATAGCAGGAACTCTGATTGGATGCTTTGTTGCTTTTGGCTTGTCTTTTTTTCATCTTAAGGATGTAATCAAAGCTAAAGAAACTTTGACGAGCACAAAAGAAATCTATCAGTATGGCGCGCCATCATTTTTTATAGTCATTACGATTCTGATTTTTTACGGCTTTGATGTTTTCTTAGCCAAAATCTTTTTTCCTTCTGAAATTGCCGGAAAATATGCTATTGCGTCTTTGATGGCAAAAATAATTTTTTTCGGGACTCAGCCGATAAGCCGGGCCATGTTCCCGATTTCCGCAGAAAAAAATATCAAGAAAGACAAATCCAAAAATATTTTCATGAACGCTTTTTTACTTGTTTGCGTCGGCATTGCTGCTGTTCTTGCCTTTTTCTATTTTTTTCCTGATTTTGTTATCGAAATTTTTTCTGGAAAGATAATACCTGAGGCAGCAAATATTTTGTTTTATTTGGGCATTGCAACAAGTTTGCTTTCTATAACGAATTTAATTCTTTTGTATAAATTGTCTTTGGGAAAAACAAAGGGATGCGTTCATCTTTTAGTTTTTGCGATTATTGAAATAAGTTTAGTTGCGGTTTATCTCGGCTACTTTCATGCGAACTTATTCCAGTATTCTATTGCGCTTATCGCTGCTTCCGCAATTTTTTTGTGGGGAGTAATATTCTTATTAAATGAATGATTATTCCTTGAATCTCCAGTAGAACAAGGTGTAGATTGCTTGAACTCCGTCTTTCCAGTTTATCTTTTTTCCGTCGCTTTTGTGGCGCGGGTAGTAAGAAATCGGAACTTCGTGGATTTTTATTCCTTTTTTCAAAATTTTTGCTGTGACTTCTGGCTCCCATTCAAATTTATTTCCTTGTATTTCCAAACTTTTGACTAATTTGCTGTCAAATGTTTTGTAGCAGGTTGGTTCGTCGGTTAATTTGGAGCCGTAAAGAAAATTTGTAAAAAACGTGACTAAAACTCCTCCGGCGTAGAAAGCAAATCCGGAATACTGCTTATTGGATTTTTTTAGCCTGCGCGAGCCGTATACAACTTCGGCTTTTTTGCTTAGGATTGGATTGATTACTTCCTGGTATTCATTTGGATTGTACTCCATGTCTGCGTCTTGTATTATTATAATGTCTCCGGTTGATTCTTTGATTCCTTTTTTGACTGCGGAGCCTTTTCCCCCATTAGATTTCCCGATTAATTTTAATTTTGTTGTTTTTGATTTGAAATTTTTTATGAATTCTTTCACTTTTTTTGCGGTGCCGTCGGTAGAACCGTCATCAATTATTATTATTTCTTTGTCTATCGTCAGTTTTACTTTGGAAACCAGATCTAAGATTTGCGAGATTGTTTTTTCTTCATTGTATACGGGCATTACCACAGATAGTTTCATTTTTTGATTATTAAGTAGATTACATAAATCGGGCTTAAAAATGTTAGGACTAAAGCAAGAGTTACAATCCAGTGAGCTATCTTGTTTAGCAGAGTATCAAAAGAATTGTAGGTAATATAATAATCAAATTGCTTTTCTTTTGGAAGGTATCCTATATCGTAAATCCACCAGTTCTTTGGCTGGCTGGCAATGCCGATTACAGAAGATTTTAACATTAATTCTGATTTGTATACATTTACTACTTTTTCTTTTGCTCCTGCAATGAATGGATAATAAACTTCTGACCTTACCGGCTCTTCAAATTCTGCAACAAGAACTCCGTTTTTCTTGAAGAAATCTGCCAGAGATTCCATTGATGCGTTGAAGTCTGGCTGGTCTTTGACTGTTCCCCATCCGCAGTCGTCGGGAACGCATTCAAAAAAATATGTTTCAACGTTGATATCTTCGCCGGACAGCTGGTCTTTTGAATTAGCGAGATTCATGAAATCTATTCCTTCCAGATACGGCCTTCCTTGAAATGCCCAGTTTATTCTTCCACGATACATCCTGCTGTCTGCCACGATTAATGCAGTTTTAGGTATATTTTTATCTTTAAACTGAATCATTTGGGAAATGTGGCTTTCGCCATAGAAATGAGATATTCCTGTTGCTGGAAGCCCCAACAAAATTAAGGAGGCGATTAAAAGAACCACGACAAATATTTTGACTGCGTTCACTTTGTAAGTCTGGGAAATTTTTTGACCTGCCCCGTCGAGAAACAGCGCGCCCAAAGGAATCAAAAAGAGTTCCAGGAAAAGATAATGTTTTGCAAGAAGAATATTGGCGGCTAAAAATGGTAGAATAAAAAGAATGCTGAACAGCAAAAAGAAAAGATAATCTTTATCTTTTTTGCTTACGAACGTAAACAAAATTCCCAGCAAGCCGAGGTAAAAAACTATCGGGTCTCCCTTGCGAATAAAATCTGCGGCGCCCAATAAAAGAGGAACGCCGGAAACTATGTGCCTTGTGTCGCCAAAAAATAGCCCGGCCCAAGAGCTTGTCCTGTAAAATGCGGCGTCAAATCCGTAATATTGCTCTGAAATATTCCTTCCCAAACCAAGAGTTCTTGTAAAATGCAAGTCCAAAAATCCCTTGTCTTTGTATAAAAGATAATTGTGGGTTAGTGTTGGGACTGCAAAAACAGCGGCGACTGCCAAGAATAAAATTATTTTTTTCGAATTTTCCCTCGTGATAATTTTTTCTTTATTTTTTCGTTTGATATAGACAAAATACAGGAGGAATGACGGAACAAAAAGCAGAGGATATGTTTTTGTATAAATTCCGAGTCCTAAAAACAAGCCGCTCATGATGTAATTTAAAGTCTTCTTTGTTTTTAACGCCCTGACAAAAAGAAGCATTGATACCAAGACGAAAAACATGGCCATCACATCCATTTCTGCTACGGTATTTTTAATATGGAACGGCGCAATCGCAAGCAGAAAGGAAGCCATCAGCGGAATTTTTTCGCTGAAAAATTCTTTTGTTAAGAGATAAATTACGAATATCGAAAGAGAACCGAAGATTACGGCTGCGAGTCTCGACGCTAATTGCGTCGTTCCGAACCAATCATACATAACGCTTGTGAACGCATGCCACAAGCCAGCAGACTGCTCGTAAGTAATCAACCTGCCTGCGCTGTAGAAATTAATTGCATATGTAACGTGATGCATATCGTCAGCTGTAACAGGAAGATTTATTGCGGCGATTAATCTTAAAGCCAATCCGAGCAAGAAAATTAAGATTAGAAAGATTGTCTCTTTTTTCATACTGAACAAAGCGTTTATTGTTTTTTCCAGGTATTTATTCTCGTCCATTATTTAATTACCTTATTTAATATTAATTTCATTACAGGAGAATCTTTATAAACTTTAATCTTGGGCAGTTCAATCCAAGATTATGAAAAAATTAAAAGTTTAGAGTGAGCATATAAATGCTTTTTAGAATATACCTTGCGTCTTCAAAACTTTTAATTTTAGACAAAAAATCTTTATAAAAAACAGAGGGATTTACATATGAAATTATTTTTTTAACGTAAAATGTTTTAACAATTTGATTTCTTAAATTATTCAGCTCGGAATTTGTAAAATGCAGGGTGTCATATTGCGTGTTCACTACATTGCTTGCGAATTTTATTTCAGAGAGAAGATTTTCTTTTTTAAAATCATTATACAAATCTGTTCCGTAAATTGGCTGCGCTGTATAAACAAATGGAAAATTTAAGCGCGAGTTTATAATGAATTTTTTTGTTTGTTCTATGTCTTCTATTGTTTCATAAGGGAAACCGATAATAAACGTCGAACAAACCCATATTCCCAGCTCGTGACAAATAGAAATTAATTCGTTGATTTTGTCAAGATTTACGATTTTTCTGATATATCTTTGTGTTCGCGGAGACGCGGATTCGATTCCGAAAGTTATTCTGTAGAATCCAGCATCTTTCATTTTTGAGAGAACTTCCCTGTCCAGCGTCCAGAAAGCGACGCCATTTGGCGTGTCCCATTTTATGTCTATTTTTCTTTTGATTATTTCTTCGCATATTTTTATTATTCGGTCTTTTTTCAAAGTAAGATTATCGTCTTGAATCCGGAATTGCTTTACGCCATATTTTTTTACAAGAAATTCTATGTCGTCTACAACTTTTTTTGGACTTGCTCCGCGCCAGCATCTTCCCCAGATTACATGATTGCCGCAAAAAACGCAATTGCCCGGACAACCTCTGCTGGTTATAATATCTACTGAAGGATTTCTTAAAGTTGCCCTTGAATTGTCCAGATGATTAAAATAAACATTTAGGTCTATCAGGTGCCATGCGGGTGTTAATTGGTCTATTTCTTCGATGAATTCTCTTGGCTTGTTAATTTTTATTTTTCCTTTAACTCTGACTGCTGTTCCCTTAATATTCGCCAGATCTTTTTTTTGTTCAAATTTTTGAGCTATCTCTAGGATTGTTTTTTCTCCCTCGCCAATAACTGCGATGTCAATTTTTTTGTTTCGCATAACATATTTTGGAACCGCAGAAGAATGCGCTCCGCCCACCACAAGAAGAAATTTTTTATTGATTTGTTTTTCCATATCTCTTATCAGGTCTATCAACTCAAAAGAATCTTTTTCGTAGGTTGTAAACGCACAAGAAACTCCGATTATATCTGGATTGTATTCTTTAATCTCTGCTTTTATTTCTTCCGGGTAAGAGCCTATTTTGTCGGTGGTTCCATTAACTTTTTTTCTTTTTTTGTAATACACAGGACAATCAAGAATTTTGACATTGAATCCATTTTTTTCCAGATAGTCCGCCATATAAAGAAAACCCAGCGGAAATTTTAAATTGTTGACTTTGAATTTATTGTCTACGGATTGCGGCGGATTTATGAACATTATTTTTGTTTTTTCCATGAGGAGAAAGCAGAATTGCTGTTTATATATTTTTCTTGAAAGTACAGAAATGGTTATATATTATATTAAAAATGAAGAAATGTGAAGGTATCTGTAATAATCCCTGCATATAATGAAGAAAAGAGAATAGGCAGAACGCTAGAAAAATATTCTCTTTATTTTGAAAATTTAAGAAAGAGCAACCAATTAGATTATGAAATTTTAGTGGTCATCAACAACACCACTGACAGAACTGAGGAAATCGTGAAAAAAAGCGCTGAAAAAAACAAGCGAATTAATTTTTTAAATTTGAAACCCGGCGGAAAGGGTTATGCCATCAGAGAAGGATTCAGGAAAGCATTAGACGATGAAAATGATTTAATTGGTTTTGTTGACGCTGATATGTCTACCCTGCCTGAAGATTTTTATTTTTTAATCAGAAAAATTGGAAGAGATGACGGGATTATTGCGAGCAGGTATGTCAAAGGTTCTGTTGTAAAACCCCGGCCTTCGATACAAAGAACTGCGGCATCGAGGGTATTTAATGTTTTTATAAGAGGGCTGCTTTTTATGCCCTACAGAGACACGCAATGCGGGGCAAAATTATTTAAGACTGAAGCGTTAAAAAAAACAATTTCTGATATAAGCATGTCGCAATGGGCGTTTGACGTCGATCTTCTTTATTGCCTGAGAAAAAGAAATTACAAAATAAAAGAAGTTCCTACGAGATGGTCTGACAGGGAATATTCAAAAATTAATTTCATGCAGGCTGGACCTTTGATGGCTTTGGCTATTTTGAGATTAAGGTTAATTAATTCTCCGTTCAAGAGTTTTATCAGGATATATAATTTTATGTTTAACAGCTTAAAAAATATAGGATGATAATTTTGATTTGATTAAAGAAAGCTAAAGAAGTTCCCTTTTTAATTGCTGCAAATATTCTACTGCTCGTTCTCTATCGTTTTCGCTTGGGGCCCATGGAGCAAATTTCTTATAACTATCTGGAAAATAAGGCCCTTCACTAAGTTCATACATAATAGAGTTTCTTTCTAATGCTACAGCTGTATGATATGTGCGGTTCGGTATTTCTATGAAGATATGGTCTGTACTGGACAAAAGCATTTTATCGTTTATCTTTCCTTCTTCAGTAAAAATTAAAACAGCTATTTTTCCTTGCAGAGGCATCCAAATTTCCTGTCCGTTTAGATTTGGATGTAAGTGGGGAGCCACATAACTGTCTTGCTGGATGCAATTGATTATGCATCTTGTTCCTAATTTTTCTGAAGGATGAAACGGAAGAGCGGCTCTTTTTCGGAGAGAGGCGTTAGACTTTTCGATTAAACTTTGTATTTCTTCTCTTGTTAATTTTAACATATGAGTTTTCAATCATTTGGGTTTTTATATTTTTGTTTATCGCGTATCATAATCTTGTAAAAAGTTTTGCAAGAGAGTTTTATTGAAATGAAAAAGATTGCAATAAACCTTTTAAATCCCATTATATAGAAGAATAAATGAAGTGCGCTATTTTATGCGGAGGAATGGGAGCAAGATTGGGAGAGTTAGGAGAATATCTTCCGAAGCCTCTTATGAGAATAGGGGACAAAGCAGTATTGGAACATATAATGGATCATTATGCAAAACATGGAATAACTGATTTTGTCTTGTGCTTAGGACATCTTGGAGACAAGATAGTGCGATATTTTTCTAATAAGGGTACGAATTACAAAATAGAATTTGTTGATACTGGAGAAAAATCTACTAAAATAGACAGATTATTAAAAGTTAAAGAAATTTTAGGAGATACATTCTTAGTCTCGTATGGTGATGACTTATGCAATATTAATATTCAAAAATTAATTAAGTTCCATAATAAAGAAGGAAGAATGTCTACCTTAACAGTTGTTCGCTTGCCAAGTTCTTATGGTGTTCTAACCTTGCATGATTTTGAACCTCATTTGGTTTCTGAATTTAAAGAAAAACCCCTGATTCATGAATGGATTAATGGAGGGTATTTTGTATTCGACAAAAGAATATTTGACTACATAAAAGAAGGAGAAGAACTTGAGGACCATGTTTTGGTTAGATTAGCCAAAGAAAAACAACTTGCGGCATTCAGACACGACGGATTTTGGAAATCCATGAATACATTAAAAGATTCTGTTGAATTAAATGAAATGTTTGACCGGGGAGAATTAAAGGATTTATTTGGAGGAGTTAATGGCTTGGCAGATTAATAGTAATTTTTGGAGAAGCAGAAAAGTTTTTGTTACTGGAGGAACTGGATTTATAGGAACTTACCTTGTTAATGAATTGGTTAAAAATGGTGCGGATGTTTACTGTTTGGTTTTAGAAATACAAAAAGAATCTAATTTTATTAAACTTGGTTTGGACAAAAAAGTTTCTTTAATTTATGGGAATATTTTAGATTTTGACTTGATTAGGCTTGTCTTGGATAAATACGACATTGACACGGCTTTTCATCTTGCTGCGCAACCTTTAGTCCAGATTGCGATTAAAAAACCTTCTGAAACTATCCGAACAAATGTTATAGGAACATTAAATTTGCTTGAAGCGTGCAGATTAAATAATGTTAAAAGAGTTTTGATTGCTTCGTCTGATAAAGCTTATGGGAGTCATGAAAATCTGCCCTACGACGAATCGTTTTCATTACATGGCGAGTATCCTTACGACGTATCAAAATCCTGTACTGACTTATTAGCACAGTCTTATGCTAAAAGTTATGGCATGCATATTGGTATATCTAGATCTGCAAATGCTTATGGCGGGGGAGATTTGAATTTTGACAGAATTGTCCCAGAAACTATCAAGCACATCTTGTTTGGCGAGCCCATTTTGATAAGAAGCAACGGTAAATTCAAAAGAGAATTTTTCTATGTGAAAGATGCTGCAAAAGCCTATCTTGTCATGGGGGAAAAACTTGAAGAGCTTGGCTTGAAAGGAGAAGCCTTTAATTTTGGAACTGACCAGCCTGTTGTGATATTAGATTTGGTTCGTAAAATCGTAGAAATTTCTGGGAAACATGATACGGAGATAAAAATCTTAAATGAGGCAAAAGCAGAGATTAAAGATCAGTTTTTATCAAATAAAAAAGCGAGAAGCGTTCTTAATTGGAGTCCGGAATATGACTTGGACAGAGGACTAAGAGAAACATATGAGTGGTATAAAGATCATTTCGGAAAATGAACACTAAGAAAAAAACAAAGCCAGTTATAACTTTTTCAGTGGTTATTCCTACGAGAAAAATCAATGATTATATCCGCGAAGCTATTCCTTATCATTTGAACCAGAAATACCAGAATTTTGAAATAATAATTTTGACTGAAGCTAATGAAAAAGAAAAATTTCCTAAAACAAGAATTATTAAAGTTGGTCAAATTCCTCCTTCTGAAAAAAGAAATATTGGAGTAGAAGCGTCAAGAGGAAAAATAATTGCTTTTATCGACGACGATGCTTATCCTGAAAAGGACTGGCTGGAAAATGCAGTTAAAGAATTTGAAGATGAAAAAGTAGTTGGTGTTGGCGGGCCGGGGCTTGTTCCTCGCGGGGCGAGTTTTTTCCAGAAAGTTTCCAATGAAGTCTATAAATTAAGCTCTCCAAAAACAGGAATAAGATACGGCAAGGGAAAAAGAAAAATAGTTGAAGATTGGCTGACGTGCAATCTTTTTGTCAGAAGAAAAGATTTTTTAGACGTGGGAGGATTTAATTCGAAATATTGGGGAGGGGAAGATACCCAGGTATGTTATGAACTTACAAAAAACGGAAAAAAAATAATTTACAATCCGGGAGTTGTTGTTTACCATCATCCAAGAAAAAACTTGAAAGCTCATCTGAGACAAACTCTTTTTTGGGCTATGTGGAGAGGATTTTTAGTCCGGTGCTACCCAAAAGATTCAACTAGGCTGACTTTTTTTGCTCCGTCTCTTCTTGTTTTGTGGCTGTTTTTTGGCGGATTTCTTTCTTTAATTTCAAAAAATTTTGGTTACTTGTATTTAGGAGTTTTTATTCTATATTTTATTTTTCTTTTTGCCGTCGGAATAAGAACAAAGAGCCTGAAGCTTTTTTTCCCAGTTATTTTTGTAATGGTTCTAACGCAATTGATTTATGGAGTTGGTTTTTTGAAAGGGATTGTTTTTGGCGAGCCAACCAAAGAAACGTTTAATCCTTCAGAAAAAATTAAAATTAAGCAAAACTGAAAAGAAGACAAGAATGCTTATTGTTTTACAAAATTCACGAATCTTTTAAGATAGAAGAATCCTTCTTTTGAAAAATAGAGAAAAGATTTTGGATCATTTATCAGAGTTTTCATAAATGTGGTGTACACAAAAGAGCGACATTTTTTCTTTGCTGCGGAATATATTTTAACAAATTCTTCAACTTTTATGTCTGGGTCTAAAAGAAGAGGGCTTTCTTTATGGTAAAAGTCAGAAAGATACTCGTAAAAATCACCTTCCAATTTCCCCCTCTGCTTTGCGATATCCCAAAATTCTGTCGACGGCAAAGGGATTAATATCTGCAGCCACAACCTCATGACGCCGATGCGTTTTCCGTAATCGATAAAATCGAGAGTTTTTTTCATGTCTTCTAATTTTTCTGTCGGCATTCCTATCATCAAACATCCGGCTACATTTAATTTGTGCTTTATGCATAAACGCATTGCGTTTCGGTTTGTCTCGGCGGATAATGTTTCGTCTTTTTTTACGTATCTTAATATTCTATCTGAACCAGATTCAAATCCGAATACTACTGTCTTGACATTTAAACTTTGCAACAGGGCGCACATCTCTTCATCAATTGTGTTCGCCCTTGCCTGACACGAGAATGTTACTTTTCCAAGTAGATTAGATTTTTTTAATTCTTCCCTGAGTTTTTGCAGTCTTGCCTTGTTTATTGAAAATAGGTCGTCAAAAAAATCAATGTGCCGAACTCCATAATCATGATAGAGTGTTTTTATTTCGTCGACGACATTTTCGATTGCTCTAAAACGAATTGTGCGCCAGCAGGCTTTGATAGAACAGAACCTGCAATCATACGGGCAGCCAATTGATGTCATCATGCCGCATGAAACTCCAAAAGAATAAACTTCCGGGATAAATTTTGTTTTAAAATATCCTGGGTTTAGAAGGCTATAGTCAATCGGAAAAAGATGATCGATATTATTGCTTGCTTTTCTTCTTTCGGTTTTTTTTACAATGTCCTTCTCATGATATATAAGCCCCTGAATTTTTTTAACGCTCTGGTTTGACTGCAATTTTTTAATCAGCTCTACGAATGTTTGCTCTCCTTCGCCAATAACGCCGAAATCAAAAACAGGATCAAGGGATTCCGGCAATGTCGTGATGTGGGGGCCGCCGACGACAATTTTTACATCTGGAAATATTGCCTTGACTTTTTTTCCAAATGCAATTGCTTTTTTATACGATTGGGTAAATGTTGTGAAACCGACAATGTCCGGCTTGAAACGCGCAAGTTCTGCCAGAACATCATCGAATGTATTATCATAGAGGCGAACAGTGACATTTTTGCAATGTTCTTTTACATATTTTGTAATTATCAGAGTACCGATAATTGGAAATCGAAAATCGTTTTCTGGCAGTGATACGATTGCGATTTTTAGCGGGATTTTCGAGCTTTCTTTTGAAATGGTCTGCTGCATTATTTTCCTTGAGCGATTGAATTAATAAACTTTTTTATGCATTAGTTGCCTCGCTTATTCAAATTATATAGTTTAAATACAGAAACTTTATTAATGTTAAATTCGCGGAAGATGCAACTAAAATGAAACTGAATTTAGAATATCAGCTCTGTTCCTCGCGAGATAAATAAAATGTCATTTTATGCAGAAATAATAAAATCAGGCATAGTTTTTAGGAGACCTTTTAGAGCAGCGTCTAATGCTTTTCAGGTTTTTAGATCGGCGCCGAAGGCGGGAAAACCGTTTATGCTAAAATTTGAAAGCTCTGCTATATGCAATCTTAGATGCAAAATGTGCCCTCTGAGCAACGGGCTATCCAGAAAAACAGGAGTGCTGGCTTTTAAAAATTTTAAAAAAGTTTATGATGAATTAACTCCCTGCTACTTGAATCTTACGGGAATTGGAGAGCCTTTATTGAATCCGGAAATTTTCAAGATTATTGAATATGCCAGAAAAAAAGGGAGCTTGGTCAAGATGGATACAAACGCCACGCTTTTAACTGATGAAAAAATAAAAAAACTAATAGACGCGGATCCGACATTTCTTTCGGTTTCACTAGACGGCATAACCAAGGAAAGCTACAATTCAATCAGAAGAGGCGCTAACTTTGACGACGTTATCCAGAATTTAAAAAAATTAGTCAAATACAGAAACAAAGTGAACAGCAAAACGAAGATACACTTATTTTTGGTTCTGCAGAAAGATAATGTCTTGGACTTGCCCGAGTTTATACGATTTGGAGACAAACTTGGAATTGATGCTGTAAACAGCACTATTGTAACTCCCCTTGGAAAAAATAAAAATTTGGGTAGCTTGAAAATAAAAGAAGAAGACAAAAAAAGAATAAAGGAAGAGATAGACAAATTAAAAGGAAAAATAAAAATTAGTCTTAATATAGAAAGCGTATACAATTTCTTAACTGGAAAAGTTGAGACGATGCAAGACAAAAAATGTTTTTGGCCGTGGTATCAATTTTCTCTTACGTGGGATGGATATGTTACTCCGTGCTGCGTGCTTTGCGACAATGAAATTGTTTTGGGAAATGCGTTTAAGGAAAATTCTATGAAAGTATGGAACAACCAGAAGATGCAGCAGTTTAGAAAACAGATGATAAGACAAAGAGCGGGATTGTGCTTGACTTGCAGTGTTGATGAAAGTTTTATTTATAATAAATTCAAGCCGTTTTATAAAACTCCGTTGATAAATCTTTTGTCTTACAGGAGATAAAATAAATAAAATGCACGCTCCTAAAATAACTGTTATTGCATGCACTTACAACAACGCTGATATGGTGCGAAAATGTCTTGATTCTATATTGAAACAAACTTACAAAAATTTTGAAGTTTTGTGCATGGAGGGCATGAGCAAGGATAATACTCCTGAAGTTGTTAGAGAGTTTGAGAAAAAAGACAAAAGAGTAAAAGTTTTTCTTAATAAAACTGGAACTGTGGAGGGAAGAGGAAAAGCAAAATGGAGAGGTTTTAGGATGGCGGATGGAGAAATTGTCGGAGTTATTGACTCGGATAATATTCTACAAGATGAAAAATTTTTTGAGAAAGTTGTGACGGGATTTAAAAAAGAAAAAAATGTAATTGGTGTTTTGGGCGGGACAGTAAATGACAGAAGAGATTCTTTTGTTGTACGTTTTGTTTCTTTGCTTGGAACAGATCCTTTTTTTGCTTATCGCTCTTTGGATTTTTTGAGAAATTTTCGTGAAAAAAAAGGAGGAGATTATGAAATCTTTTTCAATAAAAGAGACAATATGACTCTTACCGGGGGAAATGTTTTTTTCTATAAGAAAGAAGATATTGAAAGTATCTGCGGTTATGACCAAGATATTATCAGCGTGAAAAAAAGCATTGAGCGCGGAAAAGATAAAATCTTGATAGTGAATAATGCAACAAAGCATTATACTGAAAAAAATATGCGGAGATTTGTCAAGAAGCTATTGCTTGGAAAGATGTATTTTAAGGAAGCTGAAGACAGACTGAATTATTTACCGACGACAAAACTTGAAAGGGATACATTACTGAAAAATTTGATATTTAATGTTTTAATTTTACCGAATTTTTATTATGCTTTTAAAATATTTAAAAAATCCAAAGATCCTGTCACATTCTTGTTTCCATTTCTCGCCTTTGTCACAACTTTCTTCTATGGTTTAATTTTTTTAAGACAAAGAATTTGATTGAACACCTTCTTTGCTTGCAATCGAGTTATTATCTATAATATACTATAACAAAGAATAAAAACGGGAAATTGCCTTTTTGAGAAATGGCAAAGAAAGGGTATTTGGCATTTGACTTGGGCGCTGGTTCTGGAAGAGCGATTTTAGGAACTCTTGAAGATGGCAGACTTGAATTAGAAGAGGTGCATCGTTTTGAAAATGCTGTTAAGAGCGAAAACGGCGGGCTTTATTGGGACGCTGAAAATTTATTTGATAATTTAATTGGAGGGCTGAGGAAAGGAGGGGAATTTGCCAGACAGAAAAATATTCGGCTGGCTTCTGTTGGTGTTGACACTTGGGGAGTAGATTATGCTTTGATTGGAGAAGACGGCAGATTAGTTTCTCCGCTAAGAAATTACAGAGACAAAAGAAATCCTTCTGCCATGGAAGAAGTTTTGGCGGAAGTCGGAAAGGAAGAGATTTATTCTATCACGGGAATTCAGTTTATGCCGATAAATACTTTGTATCAACTCAGGGCTCACCAGAAAATAGATCCTGAAGCGATAAAAAGAACCCGGAGATTTTTTATGATGCCTGACTTGATGCATTATTTTTTATCCGGCAAGGAAACAAATGAAATTACAATCGCTTCAACAAGCCAGATGCTGGAGGCAAACACGCCGAAGGTCTGGTCTAAAAAATTGATTGGGCTGACGGGCTTGAGAGAAGATGCTTTTGGAGAACTGATTAATCCTGGGACTTATATTGGGAATGTTCGGAGAGAAATTGCTGAAAGAGCTGGTATTTCCGGAGACGTGAAAGTGATTGTTCCTGCGAGCCACGATACTGCCGGAGCTGTAATCGCTGCTCCTGTCACTTCTGATAAAAACTGGTGCTATATTTCCAGCGGAACATGGTCGCTGTTTGGCGCAGAACTGCCGACGCCCAAAGTTGATATTGCTTCTTTTGAATCTGGTTTTGCTAACGAAGCAGGAATTAATGGAACTACAAGGATGTTGAAAAATGTTCAGGGAATGTGGTTTTTTCAACAGTGCGGAGCGCATTACGGAAGAGATAATCCTGGTGAATTATTGGAACAAGCTCAGAAAGCGAGAGAAATAGATTGCGTCATAGATCCTGATTCTCTGAGATTTTCTCAGCACGGAAATATGCCCTTGAAAATTCAAAGATTTGCCGAAGACAGCGGGCAGGACATCCCGCTGACAGAAGGAGAAGTTGTAAAAGTGTGCGGACAGAGTTTGGCTGTGGCTTACAGACATGTGCTGGATAAATTAGAAGGATTGTTGGAAAAAAGATTTGAAACGATTCATATTATCGGAGGAGGAGCTTATAATTATCTGGTTAATCAGATGACTGCTGACGCTACCGGCAGAAGAGTTGTTGCCGGGCCGTATGAGGGTTCATCTATTGGAAATGTTTTGACGCAGGCGATGGGCGACGGCAAAATTGAAAATTTAGAAGAGGCAAGGAGAATTGTCGCCGCGTCTTTTGAAACAAAAGTTTATGAGCCTAAAAAGATAAATGCGAATTGGGAGAATTTATTAGGAAATTATTGCACGCTGGTTAGACTAAGAAGAGAATTAGAAAAGTCCTAATTTTTATGTTGATAAATAAATTATATAAATGTTTAAAACATAGTAAAGACAAGAAAAAAGATGAGCGAAAAGAGAGAGACAAAGCAAAAGATTCTTGGTCTTGAGGAGTTGGAGAAATTTAGAGAGGAAAATTCGGACAAAAAAATTGTTTTTACTGTCGGGTGTTTTGATATTATTCACAAAGGGCATATTTTTTTCCTTAATCAGTGCGCTCAAATAGGGGACTTGCTGGTTGTTGGACTGGCGGCAGATTCTACTGTGAAATTGCTGAAGGGTTCGAATAGACCGATTAATTCAGAAGCGAATCGACTTCATCTCATCGCTTCGTTACAAGATGTAGATTACGCGATTCTGCATCCAGACATGGTTGCAACTGGAAGACGAGAAGAATATTTGACTACGAAAATAGACTTTAAAGAAATTTTAGAGAAATTAAGGCCGGATTATTTTGCGCTCGGTTATGACACGGTTTCTGCTGAGAACAAAATAAAAATGTGCAAAGAATTGGGTGTTAATTTACATGTTATTTCTCAAAGCGTTAATGAAGAAGACAAGCCAATTTCCTCGACGGGAATCATTGAAAAAGCTCGTAAAAATTAAATGAAACAATTTACAGCTACGAAAAATTTATTAATGCTAAATTCGCCGGAGGTTGTATCAAATGAAACTTAACTTGGGCTGCGGAGACACGATATTAAAAGGGTTTGTAAACGTAGACATAGTTAAAAGAAAAGACGTGACTGTGTGCAACTTAGACAAATTTCCCCTGCCTTGGAAAAATAATTCTGTTGATTATATTTTTTGCTCTCATTTGCTGGAACATCTTAATGACCCGATAAATTTTGTGCTGGAACTTCACAGGATTTCCAAGCCCGGAGCTGTAATTAATATGATTGTGCCGCATTTTAGCTTCTGCGCGTCTTATGCTGAATTGTCACATAAGAGGCCGGGTGTTTCTTATCTTGCTTTTGGATATCCTGAATGGAACAAAGAATTTGAAGGCAAATTTAAAGTAACAACCAAGCTTAATTTTACGAGGGTAAATTCTAAATGGTTGAATCATATTTTTAATCCGATTATAAATCTCTCTCCGATTTTATACGAAAGATTTTTCTGCTATCTTCTTCCGTGCTCGGAAGTTCAATTTAGACTGAAGGTAATAAAATAATTGCTTAAAATTTTTTGTAGACAATAAAGGCAGGCTGTGTTTTTTGCGCGTCGAAGAAAAATCCGTTTATCGGCTGCCATTTGGTTTGATTAGATTGTATGTACTCTAAGACATAATCTGGAGAAGGCCTGTATGCGTTGTAAATAAAATAATCTGCGTCGATAGTATTCATGTCGGAAATGTTTTCTTTGGCGACGTCTTCGAGATATTTTCTTTCTGCGTAATACACTGCGTATGGGCCTGTTCCCCTGCCAAGAAGTGTACTATCTTCGGGAGTGTTTAATTTGATCCATTCAAATCCTTTTCTTTCGTAGAGAAAACTCTGCTGTTTATCCTTGATTATGCTATCTGCGTATTTTACTTCTTGGTAGGCGCCGAAAGCTAAAACTCCGAGGAGAACAACGAGTGCAATCTGCTTGTTATATTTTTTGACAGATTCGTAAACAAAATCTGCTCCAATGCCTGCGATTGAGACAAAGGTTATGGAGATTGGCATAAAATACCTGTCCTCTGCTCCTCTTACTGAAAATATGAAGAAGGAGAAAAAGACGATGAACAAGAGAGATGTTAAAAGATGAGCTTTGAGTTTTTGTTTTTTGGCTATTAAGTCGTAACCTACAAACAATTCAAACAAAGTCATGGCTGCACCGACGATGAAAAAAACGAAGAAGGGAGTTTTTAGAAAAACTAGAATAAATTTTAGAAGATTAAATGCGATTGGGGCTCTTGGCTGGCCGGTGTCTTTGCCGTAATATTCTCCGCTTAACAATGCTGGGAAAATATTGCCTGAATTTGCGTAGTTATATACAAAAAAAATCAGTATTGGCAAAACACCAATCAATCCGGCAATCCAGAATTTTTTATTTTTTAACAAGTCTGTCCGCCAAGTCAGAAAGAGAAATGCGAGATAGGCGAAAAAGATAACGCCGATTGGATATCTCATAAAAGTTGCGAGGGATAGCAATAAGATTGAGAGTCCGAAATATTTTGCGTTGAATTCCGGCTGCTGGGACTTGATGAAAAAATAAATGCTGGGGAATACAAAAGCTAATGCTGAATTATCGGCGAGAAGTCTTGCTGTGTAAAATAGATTTACCCAGATTGCTGAAAAAATAAATGTTGAGATCAGTGCTATTTTTTTTCCGTATAATTCTTTTGAAATAAGATAGACAAAGAAAACTGCAATTATCGACGGTAAAAACTGGAGCAAGAATCTGACTCCGATTTCTCCGAAACCGATTTTAAGGAGCGCTGCCCAGAGGATTGGAAAAAGAAGGGGACGGATAAAAGTTTCGTGCTGGATGAGATAAGTGTCGCTCCATCTTCCATCGAGTATGAAATTTTTGGCGAGGGAGCCGTATGCTGCTTCGTCCCACCACAATGGCTGGGATTTCGTCATAACAAAATAATAGATTCGTATTGCGAATGCAAAAATTAAAATTCCGACTAATGCGAGATTGTAGGGATTTTTCAACCAGTTTTGTATTTTTTCTTTTCTTTCTTTTGTTTTTTTTTCCTCGTCTTCCATGGCGTATTTAGAAATAAGGGTTTTTTATTAGTTTCTATTCGCCCTCGAATTTTACAATCGAGAAAACAGGCCATCTTGAAAGTTTTTTTCTGCCGTTTAATTCGGGGAGTTCGATGACGAATGCGACTTCCTCGATTCTGCCGCCCAGCCTTTCTACCAAATTACAAGTGGCTTGCGCTGTACCGCCTGTTGCAATTAAATCGTCGATTACCAAAACGTTTTGCCCCGGAGAGATTGCGTCCTTGTGAATTTCAATTGCGTCTGTGCCGTATTCCAACTGATATTCTTCTTTTATCGTCGGTGCTGGAAGCTTGCCGGGTTTTCTTACGGGGATGAATCCGACGCCTAATCGCATTGCCAAGATTCCGCCGATGATGAATCCCCTTGATTCAATACCTGCTATGACGTCGATATTTTTATTTTTGTAGCGATTGCATAATATTTCCGTTACTTTTTCCATTCCTTCGGGGTCTTTCAGCAAAGTTGTTATGTCTCTGAACATGACTCCGGGCTTTGGGAAATGCGGAATTGTTCTTATTTTTGATTTGATTATTGCTTCGTCCTGGTTTGCGATTTTGGGGATGACTGTTATTAATAATTTTTTTACTTTGTCTGCATTTTGGCTGAAGACTTTTAAAATTTCGTCCCAGCTGACTGGCTCCACGTCGTCAAAAAGGCAGTCGAAATCAGTTGACATTGCGATTGCCGCGTAAGGAATTTGCGCTTCGTTCGCAAGAATTGCTTCGGGCGCGATTGACATGTTGATTACATCTGCTCCCCACGCCCTGAACATTTTGGATTCTGCTTTTGTTGAAAATCGCGGGCCTTCGATTGTAATGACTGTTCCTTTTTCGTGAGTTCTGAAATTTAATTCTTCAGACGCTTTGATTATTGCCTGCCTTAATTCTTCGCTGAACGGAGATGCCATCGGCGTGTGTTTTGGTTCGTTGGGAAACGAGTCGTAAAAAGTTAATTTGCGGTGCCTTGTGAAATCTATGAATTGGTCGAGTATTACAAAGTCGCCGCGCTCTATTTCTTTTCTCAGACTGCCGCAGGCTGTTGTTGAAATGATGTGGGTGCATCCCAATGATTTTAGAGTGTAGATGTTTGCCTTGTTGTTTATTTGCGTTGGAGGATACTGGTGCTTGGAGCCGTGCCTTGCCAAGATAGCTACTTCTGTTCCTTGGATTTTTCCTAATGTTATTTTTGAAGATGGTTTTCCGTAAGGAGTTTCAACTTCTTTTTCTTCGTAGTTTTGGAGGAGTTTTGGGTCGTCTAGTCCGGAGCCGCCGATGATTCCTATTTTCATTTTTTTTGGAAAGGGAATTAATTAATAAAGATATATGAGATTTGATTTGACGAGGGGGATGTTGCTACTTTTGGAGGGGACAGGGGTTTAGAAAGGTTTAAAAAAGAAAAGTTTGGGATGGGATTATGAAGAAAAAAATTGAAGAAGAATATAACGAAGATGATTCGGTGAATGCAGAGGAGTTGTTTGATAGTTTGGACGAGGAGATTCTTGAGGAAGATTAGTTTATTTGGGAAGAGATTAATTAATAGAATATAATCCTGATGAGTTGTGATTTTAGTTTTAGATAATTTGATTAATCTAAAAAGAACACATCTATATGGTAAGTGCGTCCGTCAGTCCTATTAACCGCATCATCGCAAAGCGAGCACGGGGTTCGTCAGGTCGCGTTCCCCTATGGTTTTATTGAGTATTATAGAGCATTTATGTTTTGCGGTTTTTGGGAATTTGAATTTTGGAGGATTTGATTTGGGGAGAATGGAGATTGTGACGTCGATTGGGGAGTTGAGAGGGGAGTTTGGATAGGGAGAGATTAAATTATTTGAAAAAATTAAAATAACTGGGCAATGCCCCATCAACCCATATAAAAGACCTGCACGATTGCAGATAGCATTTTATACAGTCCGTTTTTTGAGTATAAGCACTTTAACTATTCTGATAGAATAGCCGTTAATGCTAATGTTATATTTAGCGGGGAGAGGTTTTTATATTTTGCGGTTTGGAGGGATTTATTTTTTGAGGGATTGAATTTGGTTGGGGGTTTTGTTTTTTGGGGAGGGGGTTTGGGGTTGGGGGATTTATTTTTAGGAGCGGGTTGGGGGTTTTGTTTTTTGGGGGAGGGAGTTTGGATTGAAAAAACACAGATTATTCTTTTAACCAAAAGCATTAAATAGCAGTGTGCACAATGTATACACATGCAAAAACAAGAACAAATAACGCGAAAAGTGAAACGGGCTGGAAACGGTGCACACGTGTTTGTGCCGAAGGGGTGGGCGGGCGAAGAAGTTACTCTTATTAGACAGCCGCTTCCACCTGTAGAGGAAAGAATACTTAATGTGCTGAAACATTATCTGGAAGGAATAGTTGGAATTTATTTGTACGGCTCTTATGCAAGAGGTGAAGCAGTAAAGGGTTCAGACGTAGATATTTTAGTTATTACAAATAAAAAGATAAATATAAAAGAAGATAATTATGAAATTGTCTGCTTGACTGAAGACGAAATTGAGAAAGCGATAAAAATTTCTCCGGTTCTGATTTATTCTGCTATGAAAGAGGCGAGATCTATTGTGAATTCAAAACTTTTGGAAGAGCTGAGAAAAAAGCATCCTATCAATGAGAAATATTTCAAAGATTATCTAAAAGAAACCAAAAGAATTATTGAAATTAACGAAGATTTGCTTGACAGATATTCTATTGTTTTGAGACTTAGAGGGATTTTTATAATCAAGCAACTTTTGAAAGAGAGGGAATATTCACATAGAGAATTCAAGCGGTGGATTTCTAAGAATTCGGAAGTTGGAGGAAATGATGTTCTTGACAAAAAGAAAAAACTAAGTGAAAAAGAATTGAGATCTCTTCTTTCTTTATTGAAAAAATCTGTTACGGATTTAGAAGGCAAATTATGAAACGTGAAAAGAGGCTTGAGAAAGCGATTGATTCCTTGGAAGAGCAAAAAAGACTGCACGAAGGAAAAAAGAAAGTTGCTGAAGAGCTGGGGCAGGAGGATTTGGTTAGGTATTATGACAAAGAGATTAAGTCTCTTGAGGAGAGAAGGAAGGATAGGGAAGAGAAGTTGAAGAGGAAGGATTAAGTGTTATTCTAAAGTGATTACAAATGGAAAGGTTTAAATAAGTGGTAGTGGCTTGTATATACATGGTGAAAATCCATGAAGTAACGCGCGATAGAAGAAAGAATGTGGTTATGAGTATTCGAACTACACAGGAGATTTCTGAGTTTATGAAGGAAAAGGATATTTCGCCTAGTTTGGTTTTTCATAAGGCGATTGAGGAACTGATGGAGAAGGAAAAATGAAAGGAGAGAAATTCAATTTATCATGGCAATAAAAAAATCTGAATTATACAGTAAACTTTGGAAGAGTTGTGATGAACTTAGAGGGGGAATGGATGCTTCTCAGTATAAGGATTACATTTTAGTTTTATTGTTCATAAAATATGTTTCAGATAAATCAAAAACTGATAAAGATTTTCTTATTGAAGTTCCTAAGGGCGGAAGTTTTTCGGATATGATTTCGCTTAAAGGAAAAGCTGAAATTGGAGATGGAATAAATAAAATTATTGCAAAACTTGCAGAAGTAAATGATCTTAAAGGAGTAATAGATGTTGCTGATTTTAATGATTCTGATAAATTAGGTAAGGGTAGGGACATGATTGATAGGCTTAGTAACTTGGTTGGAATTTTTGAAAATTCAGATTTAGATTTTAGTAAAAATAAAGCAGAAGGTGATGATATTCTAGGGGATGCGTATGAATATTTAATGAGACATTTTGCAACAGAATCAGGTAAGAGTAAGGGTCAGTTTTATACTCCTTCTGAAGTTTCAAGAGTAATGGCTAAAGTTATTTCTATTAATCAAGCAAAAAGACAAGATCAGACAGTTTATGATCCAACTTGCGGTTCTGGTTCTCTACTTCTCAAAGCCGCTGATGAAACTGAACATGGAATTACTATTTACGGCCAAGAAAATGATGTAGCTACAAGAGCTCTTGCAAAGATGAATATGATTTTGCATGGGCATGAAATGGCTGAAATTTGGAGAGGTAACACAATCTCTGCTCCGTATTTCAAAGAAAAAGATGGGACTATAAAGAAATTTGATTTTGTTGTAGCAAATCCACCATTTTCTACTAAATCTTGGAGTAATGGGATAAAGCCTGAAGAAGATGAGTTTGAACGTTTTGATATCAAAGAATGGGGTTCTGTCCCGCCTACAAAGAATGGAGATTATGCATTCTTATTGCACATGATTAAATCATTGAAGAGTACGGGAAAGGCAGCAGTTATTTTACCTCATGGCGTTTTATTTAGGGGAAATGCTGAATCAGATATCAGAACAAACATAATCAAAAGAGGATATATTAAGGGGATTGTTGGACTTCCCGCAAATCTATTTTTTGGAACTGGAATTCCTGCATGTATAATTGTTATTGACAAAGAAAATGCCCAAAGTCGTAAAGGTATTTTTATGATAGATGCAAGTAAGGGATTCTATAAGGATGGAAATAAAAATAGATTAAGGGCAAGAGATGTTCATAAAATTGTAGATGTTTTTACAAAACAAACAGAGGTTCCTAAATTTTCAAGGAGGGTTCCTATTTCTGAAATTAGTGATTCAAAAAATGATTATAACTTGAATATTCCTCGTTATATTGATAGTCAAGAAACGGAAGATTTACAAGATATTGATGCGCATTTAAGGGGAGATATTCCTAACCGAGATGTTGATGATTTAGAAACTTATTGGAAAGTTTATCCTTCTATCAGGAAGATGCTTTTTAATCCAAGTAAAAGAGAAGGTTATTCCGTATTAAAAATAGAACAATCAAATATTAAAAAAACTATATTTGACCATTCTGAATTTATTACTTATTCTAAAAAGATTGAAGAAGCATTTAATGATTGGAAGAAGAGAAATTTAAGTATCTTGAAAGGAATTAAGATTGGTTCAAAACCTAAAGAAATTATATTTAATCTGGGCGAGGATTTGCTTAATGACTTCTCAAAGTTAGAACTTATTGATAGGTATGACATTTACCAGCATTTAATGTTATATTGGGAGGAGATAATGCAGGATGATGCATATATTGTAGCAGTTAATGGATGGATTGCTAAACCGGAAAGAATAGTTATTGAAACTGAGAATAAGAAAACAGGTCAAAAGAAAATTACAGATAAGGGTTGGAAATGCGATTTAATTCCTAAGGAGTTAGTTATTGACAAATATTTTGTCGCTGATAAAAATAAGATTGAACTATTACAATCTGAACTTGAAAGTGTTCAAAACGAAATGCAAGCGTTGGATGAAGAAAACTCTGGAGATGAAGATTTATTCACAGATGCAAGGAGCGAAGCAGGGAAAATAAACAAAAAAGATTTAGCCAAGAGGATAAAAGAGATTAAAGAAGAATCTGATGATGAGTTTAAAGCATTAGACAAATATCTTAAACTGCTCGAAAATGATAAAGAAATAAAAGATAAAATCTCCTTGCTTGAGATAGAACTTGATAAAAAGGTTTTGAGTCAATATTCTAAGTTAAGTGAAACTGAAATAAAAACATTAGTTGTAGAAGATAAATGGTTATTGTCTTTGCATAATTCTGTTAAATCTGAAATGGAAAGAGTTTCTCAAAAACTTGCAGAAAGAATAAAAGAACTTGGAGATAGATATGATATTTCACTTCCAAAATTAACTTCTGAAGTTGAAGAGCTATCAAAGAAAGTAGATAAACATCTAGAGAAGATGGGGTTTAAATGGTAATACAAACAAATCTTAAAAATCAGAAGCTAGAACTAACTCAGGAATTTAAATTAATTTATTCTGGTCCAACTTTCGAATCGGGAATTAAGATAAACTCTTTAATAGAAAATTTAAAGTCAATTCAAGAATTAATACAAAGCATAACAGATGTTAATGCTGAAGACAAACAAGGATATAACTCTGCTAAAAACATTAAAGAAATAAAAGTTATACCTAAAAAAGGAAGCATTGAAGAACAAATAGTTGTTTTATTCTCAAATCCTGAAATAAGGTCTACTGTAACTAATTTATTAGTGGCATTATTCTTTTATTTATTGGGAAGACATGAAGCAAAGAAGAGTCAAGAAGAGTTAGAAAATAAGATAGACAGAGTTGAGAATCTTATAGTTAAAAATCAACTCAAAAATGTAAAAAAGTTGTATGAACCACTTGAAAACGAGAAAGATACTCTAAAGATAGTCGAAAATAATTTAATTAAATTTGAAATTAATTTTACTGAGAAAAAACAGATTGATAAAACTATAAAGAAACTGGAAAAAGAATTAAAAACTGAAGTAAGTGATGAAGAAATAGAGGGGTATATTTCTGCGATAGATATAGATACAAACAGATTAAAATTCCATGCAAAAGGTCAGGAAAAAGCATACCCTCTGGACTTTGATCAACCAATGACGACAGTTACTAAATTAATTGGCAGAGTAATTAAGGCAAAGATGACAATTACAAAATTTAAAGAGAAGATAAGAAGGTTTCAATTGAATGATTATAAAGTCATACAAAAAGATTTAGCAGAGTTCATCAAATCAGGATAAATAATATGGCAACAGAATTAATAAAAAAGGGATACAAGCAAACTGAAGTAGGAGTTATTCCTAATGATTGGTATGTTCAAAATATTCTAAAAAATTCTACCTTAAAGGCAAGAATTGGCTGGCAAGGTTTAACTACAAAAGAATATCTTAAAACTGGAAATTTTTTATTAGTTGGTGGAACCGACTTTAAAGATGGGAAAATTGATTGGGAAAATTGTTTTTATGTAGATGAAAAAAGATATTCTCAAGATAAAAATATTCAGCTAGAAGAAGGCGACGTATTGGTAACAAAGGATGGTACAATTGGTAAAATTTCTTATGTAGATAATCTAAAACTTCCTACTACATTAAATAGTGGAGTATTTGTTATCAGACCAAAACATAAAAATTATATGACTCAATATTTTTTCTATATTTTGACCTCCGATTTTTTTGATAAGTTTTTAAATAAACTTAAAGCAGGCTCTACAATTTCGCACTTGTATCAAAAGGATTTTTCTAGTTTTGATTTTATTTTACCAAAGTCTTTAGAAGAGCAATCTGCCATCGCTTCCGTTCTCTCAGATACAGATGCACTCATCGAATCCCTTGACAAACTTATCGTAAAGAAGAAAAACATAAAACAAGGAACAATGCAGAAACTTCTCTCAGGCAAAAGAAGATTACCTGGATTTAAAGAAGAATGGAATTCAAATAAATTAAATGATCTTATCTTAAATATTACTACCGGGCTAAATCCTAGGAAAAACTTTACTTTAGGTAAGGGCAATAATTATTATATTACTATTAAAAATTTTAAGAAAGGGAAATTATATTTAGATGATAACTGCGATAAAGTTTCTAATGAAGCAATTAATCTAATTAATAAAAGATCTAATTTAGAATCAGGAGATATTTTATTTGCAAGTATTGGAATAGAGCCAAGTACATATCTAATTAAGAAAACTCCTACTGATTGGAATATTAATGAATCTGTTTTTTCTATTAAACCTAATAAAAATATTATGGATTCTAGATTCTTGCAATACTTGTTAACCGCAGATTGGATTTTTTCAAAATTGACAAATGACGCAACTGGAAGTACTTTTCAGAGTATAAAAATTAAACAATTAAAAAATTTAGAATTAACTTACCCTTTATTAGAAGAACAGCAAAAAATCTCTTTAATCCTATCGGACATGGACTCAGAAATAGAAAGCTTAGAACGAAAGAGAGATAAATACACACTTCTTAAAACTGGAATGATGCAAGAACTGCTTACTGGGAGGATTAGATTAAAATGAACAAACAAGAACTGATTGAAAAATTAGAAGATATTGAATGGGAGGATTTTGAAGTAAAAGAAGCAAAATCAGAAGTTCCGAAAAATAGCTGGGAGACTGTAAGTGCTTTCTCAAACACTGCTGGAGGGTGGATTGTTTTTGGAGTTAAAAAAATGGGGAAAGAATATGAAATTTTGGGTGTCAAGACTCCTGAAAAGGTTGAACAAGAATTTATAGGGGTTTTGAGAAATGGGGAGAAGTTTAATAAAAAAATAGAAGTCCAAAGTAAAAAATATAAGTTTAAAGATAAAACTGTACTTGCATTTTATATTCCTCAAAAACACAAACGAGAAAAACCAGTTTATTTTAACAATCAAAAAAATACTTTTATTAGAACTGGAAGCGGGGATCAAAGAGCAACACAGGAAGAAATAGATTGTTTTTTTAGAAATGCTTCTTTTGAAGAAAAAGATCAAGAACTAACTACATTCAAATTAGAAGATTTAGATAGTGATACAATTAAGCAATATAGGAATTTCTTTATTCAAGTTAATCCTGCCCACAGATACAACACTTTAACTGATAAAGAATTTTTAGAAAAATTAGGAATTATCCAAGAAAATAAAATAACTTTTGCAGGATTATTATTGTTTGGAACCGAGGATAGCATAATTGGGGCTATTCCCAATTATAGGATAGAATATTTAGAAATTGCAGGCATTTCCTATGAAGAAGCACCAACCAGATATAACTATCGCTTATCTTCTGAGAAAAATCTATTTTTAACTTTCTTAGATATGTATGAGCGATTGATAAAACAAATTGAGATACCTTTTTCTGTCAAGCAAGGAGTTAGAGATGACGACCCTCCGCATGTTCAAGCACTAAGAGAGGCACTAGTTAATTTAATAATAAATACCGACTATTTTAGTAAAACTAATTCTCGAATAAGAGTATTTTCAAATAGATTTGAATTCTTTAATCCTGGCGCCTTACCAAAAAAGATTGAATTGATATTAAAAGAAGACTTCTCTCTTCCACGAAATCCAATTATCGCAAAGGCATTTAGATTCTTAAGATTTTCAGAAAACATTGGTTCTGGTTTTCATAAGATGATTAATGGGTGGGGTAAGCAATATAATTTAAAGCCGATTATAGACGGTGATTTTGATTATTATAAGATAACCTTTCCAAAAGACAAAAGTGGTACTACTACTAATACTACCACTTATACTACTACTAATACTACTACTAAAGGAGAAGACAAAGAAAAAGAAATTTTAAAAATCATAGAAAATAATCCGTCTTTAAGTGTTGAACAAATTTCTAGCATGGTTAATTTAAGTATTGATGGGGTTAGATACCATGTAAAAAATTTAAAAAAGAATAGAAGAATTAAAAGAAAGGGCCATGGTAAAGGGGGAAGTTGGCAAATAACAAACTAAGATGGAACAATTAGATGTTGGACAAATTGAAAGAAAAACACAAAATAGAGTTGTTAAGCTATTCCAAGAAAAATTAGGTTATACTTATCTGGGAACTTGGGAAGAAAGGGAAAACAATCGCAACATAGAAGAAGAACTTTTATTAAAATTCTTAAAAAAACAAAAATACTCTGAAACTTTAATTCATAAAGCATTATTTGAATTAAATAAAATAGCTTCTACTCAAAATAAAAGTCTTTATGACATCAACAAAGAGGTTTATACTTTACTTAGATATGGAATTCAAGTAAAGGAAACCAGTGGGCAAAATAAAGATACAGTTAACTTAATAGACTGGAATAATCCAAAAAATAATGACTTTTATATTGCTGAGGAAGTAACTGTAAAAGGTCAGCATGATAAAAGACCTGATGTAGTTCTATATGTGAACGGTATTGCATTAGCCGCATTGGAATTGAAAAGAAGTACTATCTCTATTTCAGAAGGGATCAGACAAAATTTGGATAATCAAGATAAGAGATTTATTCAATCATTCTTCTCAACAATTCAATTAATCTTTGCAGGAAATGATTCTGAGGGGTTAAAATATGGAATAATCGGAACTCCTGAAAAATATTATTTATCTTGGAAAGAAGATTCAGAGATTAGAAACAAATTAGACAAACAAATTATTCAGATGTGTAGCAAAGAGCGAATCTTAGAACTTATCCATGACTTTATTGTGTTTGATGCAGGAACTAAAAAGATATGCAGACATAATCAGTACTTTGGAGTAAAAGAATCTCAAAAGTTCTTAAGAAGAAGAGAAGGTGGAATAATTTGGCATACTCAGGGAAGTGGAAAAAGTCTTACAATGATTTGGCTTGCAAAATGGATAAAAGAAAATATTGACAATTCCAGAGTCTTGATTATTACAGATAGGGAAGAATTAGACGAACAAATTGAAAAATTCTTTAAGGGTGTAGAAGAAAAGATATACAGAACAAAGAGTGGCAAAGATTTATTGAACAGATTGGCAGATGCAAATCCCTCTTTGTTATGTTCTTTAGTTCATAAATTTGGAAGAAAAACAGAAAATAGCCATGAAGATTATTTTGAAGAGTTAATTAAAAATCTTCCAACGAATTTTAAACCAAAAGGAGATCTATACATTTTTGTTGATGAATGTCATAGAACTCAATCGGGAAAACTTAACCAAGCAATGAAAAAATTATTACCTCAAGCGATATTTATTGGATTTACCGGAACTCCTCTTCTAAAAACAGATAAAAAACAAAGCAGGGAAGTATTTGGAAAATATATTCACACTTACAAATACGATGAAGCAGTAAGTGATGGAGTAGTTCTAGATTTACAATATGAAGCAAGAAACATAGATCAAAAATTAACTTCACAGAGCAAGGTTGATGAGTGGTTTGAATTGAAAACAAGAGGATTGACCAACTTTGCTAAAGCTATATTAAAAAAGAAATGGGGAACTATGCAAAAAGTTCTAAGTTCCCAATCACGACTTAGTAGGGTAGTGGCAGATATACTGCTAGATATGGAAAAAAAGAGCAGGCTTCAAAGTGGAAGAGGAAACTCTATTCTTGTTGCAGGAAGCATTTTGGAAGCATGTAAATATTATGAATTATTCCAAAGAAGTGGCTTAAAGAAATGTGCGATAGTAACTTCATATTCGGGGAACATAGCGTCAATCAAGGGAGAAACTGTGAGCGATGAAGAAGAAACAGAAAATCAACAAAAGTACGATATATATCAGAAAATGCTTGGTGGTAAAGATGTAGAAACATTTGAAAAAGAAGTAAAGAAAAAGTTTATTGAAGACCCGGCGCAAATGAAATTATTAATTGTTGTAGACAAATTATTAACTGGTTTTGATGCTCCGCCCGCAACTTATTTATATATAGATAAAAATATGCAAGACCACGGATTATTTCAAGCAATTTGTAGAGTTAACAGGTTAGATGGAGAAGATAAAGATTGCGGGTACATCATAGATTACAAAGATCTGTTTAATAGTCTAAACGAAGCCGTTAAAGATTATACTACTGAAGCTTTTGGAGGATTTGATCCAGAAGATGTGGGTGGTTTATTAAAAGACAGAATAAAAGTAGCGAAAGAGAATTTAGATTCTGCACTTGAAAGTATTCGATCTCTTTGTGAACCAGTAAACCCTCCAAAGGACACGGTTTCTTTTATTGAATTTTTTTGTGGCAATCCGGAAAATCCTCTCGATTTAAAGAATAGTGAGCAAAAACGAATAATGCTCTACAAATTAACTTCAAAATTAATTAGGGCATATTCCAATATTGCGGGAGACATGGAAGAAGCAGAATATTCAAAAAAAGATGCAAATAAAATACAAGAAGAAGTAAAATACTATGAGCAAATAAGAACAGAAATAAAACTAGCAAGTGGAGATTATGTTGACTTAAAAGCATACGAGCCCGCAATGCGACATTTAATTGATTCTTATATTGATGCAGATGCAAGTAGAACTATTTCTGCATTTGATAATTTAACACTGATTGATTTAATTGTTAAGAATGGAGAAAATGCTATAAAAAACCTTCCGGCTAGTATAAAGAGAGAGGATAAAGCAGTTGCAGAAGTAATTGAAAATAATGTTCGTAGATTAATCATCGATGAAAAACCCACAAATCCAAAATATTATGATAATATGTCAGTATTATTAGATGATTTAATAAGAGAAAGAAAAACAAAGGCTATCAATTATGAACGATACTTAAAAAAAATAGTTGGGTTTGTTAAACAATTAAAAAATCCTTCAGAAACAAGCAATTATTCTAAGAAATTAAATACTTCTGCTAAACGAGCACTGTATGATAATTTAGATAAGAATGAAAGTTTGGCATTAGTATTGCATGAAAATATTACTGAGTATAAACCTGATGGTTGGAGAGGTAATACTCTCAAAGAGAAAAAAATAAAGAAAATAATTATAAATGAATTAGAAAAAGTAGGTAAAGATGACTCTGAAGAAGTTGAAAGAGTATTTGAATTGGTAAAAAATCAAAATGAGTACTAAAACTAAGTTTGAAATTTGCAATCTCCTGGTAGAGACTGTTAGAAAAGATATTAAAAATATACATTTAGGAGTATATCCTCCAAATGGAAGAATCAGAGTAGCTGCTCCCTTAAAAACTTCTGATGAATCGGTTAGATTATTGGTCATTTCAAAAATACCTTGGATAAAAAAACAACAATCTAGATTTATGGCTCAAGAAAGACAAACAAAGAGAGAGTATATTTCAGGTGAAAGTCATTATTTTTTGGGAAAAAGATATTTGTTAAACGTAAGTGACATTGGGCTAATTCCTAGAATAGAAATTAAAAGAAAGGCTCATCTTTATATGTATGTAAAATCAAATAGCACACTAAAACATCGTGAGAAATTGTTAGAAAATTGGTATCGATCAGAGATAAAAAAACAAATAGCCTCTCTTTTAGAAAAATGGAGCAAAATAATTGGAGTAAAAATCAACGAAGTCGAGATAAGGAAAATGAAGACTAAATGGGGAACTTGTAATCCCTCTTACAAAAAAATTTTATTAAATTTGGAACTAGCTAAAAAACCAGCACGTTGTTTAGAATATGTTCTTGTTCACGAAATGATTCATTTATTAGAAAAGAAACATTCAGATAAGTTTAAATCTAAAATGGAATCTTTTATGCCAAATTGGAAACAATTTAAAAATGAATTGAATAAATTTCCATTAAGTTATAGTGATTGGAGCTACTAAATTTTAATCTTCTCTTCTTTCCAACTCCACCACTTATCTTCACCAATTATCACATGGTCAAGAACTTTTATTCCTAAAATTTCTCCTGCATCAACTAACTTTTCTGTGACTTCTTTATCTTCTTGACTTGGACTCGGGTCTCCGGAAGGATGATTATGGACTAAAATCACCTTAGCTACAGAATTTCTTATCGCATGCTTAAACACTTCTCGAGGATCGATTATTGAGGTATCTAGTATTCCTTTCGTTACCAAAATAGGTTCTCCAACCCTCTTAGCAGGAGTATTGTTTTGATTATTTAGCATAATCAAGTAAAAATGCTCTTGCTTTTTATCTCTAAGTCGTGTATGAAATAACTTAAAAACATCTTCTGCACAGGTAATCTTCTTTACTGAATTTTTTTCTTGATTATATCTCTTTCCCAATTCAGACATAGCTAATAGCTGCATTGCTTTATTTGGACCTATGCCCTTTATCTCTTGAAGTTCTTTTAATGAGCAATCAAATAGATTTACAAGACCAAACTTACTTATTAATCTATTAGACATTTCCATAACATTCTCTCCAACTAGCCCTGTTCTTAGGATTATAGCAAATAATTCTGCATCTGACAGTGCTTCTGGACCATGCTTAAGGAATCTTTCTCTTGGCTTAGAGGAATCTGGAAGATCTTTGATTTTCATTAATTATGACAAACAAAGAAGGTTAATAAATTTTTTATATCTATTTTATTCCTGTTAATCCCGCCATCTCCCCTCAACAACCACATAACTAAAAATTTATTTCTAATTCTTTTTTTTTCTAAGTTTGATTTCTCCTTTAGCTACTTCTGCGGATAATTCATAACCTTCCAAACCTGATTCTTTAACATACATAGGAGGAATAATAACTGCAAATTTATAATACGTCTTATTTTTTCTTTTTTTTGATAGTTGCTTCTGAATTCTCATAAAAATATGTGGTGTGGTTCATATTTATATTTGCTGGTACCTACCACTTTAAAGTTGCTATGTCGGTACCGACATATTTATAAACTTAATTTTTATATTAAGAGTATGGGGAAGAAGTTTTTAGGCATGGGCTGGAAAAGTAAAATTATTTTAAAAAGAGCAACTGCTTATATCTCAATTAATAAGCTGATAATTGAAGGATGTTGTTTGGAGAAAGGACAGACATTGTATTCTTATCTTGCTGAAGACGAAAAAGGAAGAAAGATAATTGTTACCTATTTGGACAGGAAAAAGAAGAGTTTTGAGTGAAGTTTTTGCTTACGCAAAAACTTACACACTATTTATTTAAGTTTGGTTTGTTAATAAATCTTATGAGCGAAAGTCAATCAAGGTATAGTATTGTTGAAAGATTAACTCAAATGAAATTAAATATTATTTCTGAAAAGCTGGAATTAGACGAAGATTTAAAGACGAAACAACAAAAGGTTGCGCAATCAAAGAAGGATTTTTCGGATTGGGAGAAGGATATTCAGCAAGACATTGAAAGAACAAAAAGATTAAAGCAAAGAGAAATGGAAAAATCAGAAATTGAAAGCCAGAATGCAAACCAGATTAAATCTGCTAAAGAAAAATCATTTGATGAAAAAATTAAAGCAATTGACAAAGCATTAGAAAGAATAGAAGAGATTAGTAAGACTTCGCCAACAATACAATAATTCATGAGCTCTTAGAAAACTAAAATGGCCGTGTGCCTGAGCTACCAAAATGGAAAAATAAGCAAAGCCATGTGCTGCTCCCTGCAGTTTTTACTGCCGCAGGATGGACCTTGCGTAAGGGTTGATTGATTATTAATGGGGGTTGCTTACGCAACTCCCATACTTCACAATAAGAAAATTATGGGAAAATACTGCGTAATGTATTTTAATAAACTCTCACAAAAAAATAATCTCCTCCTCTGAGAAACCAAAAGCATTAAAACTCCTATTATATTTAGTTTAAGATGTCATTCAAATTATCCCCGTCGAAGATGAATCTTTTCCTGGAATGTCCTTTGTGCTTCTGGCTTGCGGAGAAAGGCGTGCATCGCCCTTCGGGGCCGTTTCCGTCGCTGCCGGGGGGAATGGACAGAAAACTAAAAGATTATTTTGACAAATACAGGAAACTTGGCAAACTGCCTCCTGAACTAAATGGGAAGGTTCCGGGAAAACTTTATGACAATCTTGAGGATATGAATACCTGGAGAAATGCGAAAAAAGGGCTAAGATGGGAAGATTCAAATGGAAATGTTTTGCTAGGGGCGATTGACGACTGCCTTCTCGACGGGAAAAACTTTATTGTTGTTGACTTCAAGACTTACGGGGGCTCGGAAATCAAAGACGATAAAATTGCATTTTATCAAAACCAGCTGGATTGCTACACTCTTCTTCTTGAAAAAAATAATTTGAAACATCCTGGCTTTGCGTATCTTATTTTCTTCATGCCAAAAGAAGTAAAAGAAAACGGAGTGGTTGAATTCAATATTGAAGTGAAAAAAGTTAATGTTGATTCAAAGCGAGCATTGAAAACTTTCAATTCGGCAATAAAACTTCTTGAAGGAAAACGCCCTGAGAAACACAGCGAGTGCAAATTCTGCGCGTGGGCTGATGATAATTGGAAATTCGAATAATTAGAATACTGAAAACATCAAAAAATAGTTTATGTTATATATTTCCCTTTGGGTCTGAAGTATGGGCCGCGCAGCAGATAAAGCCTGCTTTCAGGAAGTCTTTCCAAATAACCAACAGCAAAAAATACTTTTTCATCAATTTGCGGAATAAGGAAATCAGGAAGATACACTTCCTTAAGATGTTCCCTGTCATCTACTACAAAATCCCAATTTGATTTTGGATTTGGCAGAAACGGCAGGCGGGTTATAAATTTGTGAGGAATCTCGACTACACCAGATTCGTTTGGCTCGTCACAATTATCATGCTCTATTGAATAGTGAAATCTTGTTTTGTCATTTAGATATTCTGGCCTTATTTCTACTGTCATAAATATCGGATATTTTTAGAGTATAATTATTTTTCGCTAGTCGAGAATATATAATAAGCAAAATTAATCTTTGAAGCTGGTTGACTTTGTAATTGCTTTCCCACGCCAAGCATCGCTCTATCTTTAGCAACTAAACCGAATTAGTCTTTGGGTGACTACAAATCTAAAAGATGTAGTCACCTGCGCGGCTTGTGAAGGATTTTATTCAACAAAGAATATTCTTTCACGAACAAGTCTATTGTTGGCTTGATATCATGATTCTTTTCATAGGACTGGAGAGATTGATAATATTCCTTCCTGTTCCTTAAATCTATATTGATCGGGGGGAGTTTGTGCTTGATTAGAATATTGTTAAGCAACAACCTTCCAACTCTTCCGTTGCCGTCTCTAAACGGGTGTATATTTTCAAATTGGTTGTGAACTACTGCTGCCAAAATCAGCGCAGGGTATATTAATTTATGCTTATTATACCATTCTATCAATTTATTTAACAAATAAATAACTCTTGATTGCGGTGCGCCTTCATGCACGAGGTTTCCCAAACCATCGCGAACAGCAACCTCTTCGCCTGTCTTTCTAAACTCGCCTGCAAAAGATTTTGAATTCTTGAAAACAATTCTATGCAATTCTTTTATCAAATCAAGAGATATGTGTTCCTTTGTTTTTCGAATAAATTCTATTGCTTCGTTAACTCCATAAGTTTCTGCTATGTCTCTCTTTGACTTATCGGGCCATTTGTCCTCCTCGAGTATCTGCCTAACTTCCTGACTGTTTAGTTCGCTGCCTTCTATAGCATTAGTATTGTAAGCAAATAATTCTGAAAATGCCTCCCATTGCTTATCAGAAAGATGAGAAATAGTCAGGGGAATCTTGGACTCCAATTTTTTAATCAGAGCGATATCTTTTTCTGAAAGTTCGATGTAAAGAGGATCTTTGTCTTATCCAGAAATAATGTCCTCTCGGTAAATAAGATAAGACCTGCTGTAAAGCAGGTTCTTATGAAAAAACTAAACACCAAGAAAATAAAATGGATTGTTAGAGAAAGTGAAAGGAGGGAGCTG
>Ga0208245_1000143_pt1 | contig 74599 bp, 108 predicted proteins | sample RifOxyC1_FD_184035 | JGI IMG/M metagenome (GOLD analysis project Ga0208245, IMG submission 184035) | Soil microbial communities from Rifle, Colorado - Rifle Oxygen_injection C1 (SPAdes) | ecosystem: Environmental > Terrestrial > Deep subsurface > Rock core/Sediment | place: Rifle, Colorado... | reverse complement strand
CTATAACGATTATTCCTGTAATCAAAACTTTTTTATCAATAATTTGGTTCATATAAATAAATGCGACTTGAGTCTTTTAAAGGTAATGGAATGTAAAATGTTAAAAGTTTATAATTGCTTATTTAGCCAATTCCAGATTACAGCAAACAAACCGCCAATTAGAAAACCAATTATAAATGCTCCAATAATTCCAACCAGCGCCATAAAGCCACCGAACTGCATTGTTGACAAGCCATTCATTGCAAAATGCATTCTTTCCATAGCCATTAAATTCTGCATTCCTAATCCAGCGCCAACTATCAGTACCCAAAATCCATGCAAAACTGCTGACAAAATGCCGAGGCTCAGTGCTGACTGCGTTATATCTAATTTTAGTTTTGTCATATACTATCTTGACCTTATGACTATTTAATTCTAACTATAAGTTATCACAATTTCATCTTTATCGCGCATAACATATTTGCCGAACTCGGTATTCACCTTGCCGTTTACTGTCATTGTAACTTTCTTTTCTCCATCATTACAATACTCAAATATGCAAGTTTCGCTAAATTGTTTGTCCCAAACTTTAAAGAAATATCCTAGCGTAAGTGTTTCTGGTTTGCTGCTCGGATTATTATTTTCTATGTGTATTGTGCCATCTCCTTCTTCGTGGGTGTGTGTTGGAGACATGCTCATCCCACTTAAATGCGCATCCATAATTTTTCCAGGTCCTCCTCCGAGTCCTATATCATTTGGAATGACCTGCTCTTCGCCGTTAATTATTATTTTCAAATTAGGATGCCAGTGAATTGGCCTCTTTGGTATAGTTGTATCTATATCTTTATCCTGAGTAAAATATGCGCAGCCAGATACTAATACCACGCCAATAAGCAAAACCGCAGCTAAAATTATACTCTTAGACTCCACAGCCTCCGCCTCCAGTTTGCGCTTCCGGAGACAAACTTAGCTTCTGAAGTTTTTGTCTGACATCTGCAGCGCCGCTTGCACTAGAATAATCTTTTCCAATTACTGTCCAAGGATCTACATCATTCCAGTCTTTTCCTTCTGTTGCTTTAATGTAAGTTGCAATTTCCAAGTAAGTTTGAGCGAACCAAATAGAGTTTACATCCTTGAAAGTTTCTGCAATTTCATCTGCACTAATATCTTGTGATGCTAATAATTCTATCAAGCCTAATGCTGCCGCGCCGTGATTGCAGTCTGGAAATGCTGTTGGATTGTTACAGCAAGGCCTATAAGAATTGAAAGCAATTCTTTCAACAATTTCTTGCTGTTCATCTGTTAATATTATTATTTCGGCGCTGTTTAGCAATTCATCGCCATTTTTGGTGCCAAGAGACCAGCCACCCGTGCTTGCCAAATTTGCTGCCTGTCCACTTTCAATATATTTACTCATTGGCTCTTTTTCATAAATTGCATTTTTATTTACTAAGCCCAAAGCCCACAACGTATTCAAAGTAAAATGCATATTTTCCTGCGTTATTACTATTGGTTCATCAGAACCTTCTGTAAAGAATTTTATTTGTTCGTCAGTTAGTGGATTTCCATAAGACTCATACAAACTTTTGAATTCATCTAAATTGACTGCGCCACTTTCAATTAATTTTGGCCCTATATTTTGCCACGTTCCTGGCAAAGTTATTTCATTTGGCATTATTTGCGCATACAGACTATCAAGTTCGCTGTCTGAAAGCGCTGCTGATTTCGCAATAAATTGCGGGATTACAAACAAAGCTAGTAGTATTATAGATACGGCTGCAATTATCACTGCAGCTATAATTATTTTCTTTTTCATAACAAATAGAAGAAAGAAACACTATATAGAACTACTGGTGAAACTAGTTTCATTTGAGCACAACTATATTTGTCATACCTCTTCTCTTCCTCTCAAGAATACCTCTTTGCTCCATTTTGTCCAACAGGCGAGAAACTTTTACCTTGCTAAAATCTGTTTCCTTGATTAAATCAGTTTGATAAATAGAGCCCTCTTTTGATTTAAGTAGGTCATAGATTTTCTTTTCATCTTCATCTAGTTTAGATAAATTTACTTCCTTGAATTCCTGTTTTTCTTCTTTCATAGGCATTAAGAACAAATACAAGCCGGCACCCAACATTAGAAAAGCTATTCCAAAAGCGGAAACAAGGAGCCACGAAATAGGGTTACTATGCGCGGGACAGCTAAACATATCTATACCATTTGCGGCAACAGTTTCGCATATAAAAGCTGCTTGAGCGTCAACGTTGACTTTTACAAAAATCAATAATATCAGCAAAGCTACTGCAGATACCGCAAGAGCAATACCGAGTTTTTTTGTATATATCTTCATAAACTAATGTAGAAATACAGATTTATAAGTATTAGCTACATAGATAAATTTATTTACGCATATTTTTTGTTATTCTTATGACTCTTACTATCGGTAAAACAAACTTGAGGAGTTTATTCGTTCTAATAATAGCTGCATTAATTTCTGTATTCGCATTAGGTTTATACTGGACGGCCACCAGCACTAGCCAAACTGTCACAGCAACATTAGCATTTGTTGCTGGTTTATCTATGATTGTTCTTCCTTGTACATTACCGCTGGTTTTCATAATTGTTCCACTATCTGCTGGCAAAGGTTACAAAAAAGGTTTAGTAATGTCTATTTTGTTTGGCTTGGGTTTAATCATAACGATAGGTCTCTATGGTCTTATCGTTGCTTGGTTAGGACAAACCGCGGGTTTGGATACAGCAATTCAAGTTATGTTCTTTTTAGCTGGAGTCGCAGCTATAACTTTTGGCCTGTCTGAACTTGGTTTATTAAAATTCCATTTACCTGTCTTTCAAAGTACTCCTAAAGTTATAGGAAAACAAGGCGATTATCTAAAATCATTTTTTATGGGTTTATTTTTAGGCAATGCAGGCGTAGGCTGTCCGAATCCCGCCTTCTATATTCTCTTAGCTTATATTGCAACTACTGGTAATTTAGTAGAAGGAGTTGGTTTAGGTTTAATTCACGGTTTAGGCAGAGCTTTGCCTTTAATTATGATAGCGCTGCTGGCAATTCTTGGAGTTAATATAGTTAGCAAAGTCGCTGCAAAAACAGGTACTATACAAAAATGGACTGGCTGGGCATTAATCTTTATTGGTGCCTTCATACTAATTAATGGCTTACCTGGCGGACATGCATGGTATGAAGAAACTTTTGTTCACGAAGGCTGGAACGAAATTGTAGAAAAGTTGAACTTGCCTGCAGAACTTGAAGCTGATGTGCACGAACACGAAGAAGGCTCGGAAGATAGTATGTTAGGCTCACTCTATCCTTGGCTACTGCTAGCATTAATAGCGATACCAATAATTTGGTATAAACTCAAGTTTAGAAATCAAAATAAAGTGCGCAGAGGAACATAATAATGGCAAAAGATCCCGTATGTGGAATGACTGTAGATGAAAAGAAAGCTGCAAAAGTTACTCATAAAGGCAAAACTTACTACTTTTGTAATCCTTCGTGCCAATGGGCTTTTGAGAGCAATCCAAAACAATTCGTAAAGTAAAATGTTTAAAGTATTTATTTACCCTAAAGCAAAGTTATGGCAGTTGCTAATCTTAGTAATCATTGGATTAATAGTTCTCGCTTTTGCTGCAATTTTATTTCTGATATTGCTGCCAATCATAATTATAATTGGAATAGGGTTAGCGATCTGGTTCTGGTTAAAATATACAAATATAAAAAGAATTAGAAAATAAGACTAGCGTTTTCTCTTTCTTGTACGTGCGCCAGATCTTCTTGCCTTTTGTTTATACGACATACTGTTATCATCTGATTTGTTGTCTGAATTATCATCGTCTGATGTATTGTCTTCAGGCTTGTCTTCCGAACCATCATCTTCAGACGTGTCTTCCGAACCATCATCTTCTGGCGTATCGCTATCGTCTTGTGCTTTTCTTGTATGAGCTCCTGCTCTTCTAACAGTTCTTACGGATGTCCTTCGTCTTGTAGTAGATTTAGCTCTACGAGTTGCTTTCCGTGTAGCTCTGCGAGTAGTCTTTCCCTTTGTTTTTCGTCTTGCTGCCATTAATTTTAACCTCGTTAAATAATTCTACAAAATAAGATATCGTAATCATATATATAAGTTTGTATAAAAAATAAATAAAAGATAAAAAGATGAGAATTATCTCTTCAATAATTTATGCTTCTTAATATAAGCCCACAAGTTCTTTGTCATTTTGGAAGGTGCTACTGCTGCTCTGCCAATAACTAATGCTAATTGCTTATCTGGCTTGACTAACATTCCTCCAAAAGCAAGTCTTTTTCCGCCCTTCTTTGCTTTTCTTTTATGTTTCATTTTTACCTCCTAAATTTTAATAAAAATTTATCGCTTTTAGTATATATAATCTTCTATGCAAATCTCAAATAGAGCGCGATAGTAGCGTGCAAGAAAACTGACGTTAGAAAAAAATACCAAAGGTAGCAATGATATTTATTTAATACTGCTAGCTGTTTATTTTTTATAGTAATGTGAAACAGACATCTGCAAGTTAATAAAACTAAAAACAATCCTATTATATTAGTAATGGCGAGATAATAAACTATATCAAGCAAATTAACCATAGAAACAATTTTATACCTAATCTATAAATGTGTTACTATGAAACTCTTAGGAGCGTTACTCACGTTATTCATTGCTGTTTTCTTAGTCAGCGGATGTGCTTCGTTAGATAAAACTTCTGACAAAGTAGCCGACACTAACACGAATAGTAGTTGTACTGAAGGCGGATGTACTATGGGTGATGAAGATACTGCCGATACCAATGAATTGGCAAAAGAATTCACAATACGCGAAAGTAATTTTGAGCTTGATGTAAAAGAAATAAAAGTCAAGCAAGGCGATAAAGTTAAAATAACAGTTATCAATGATGAGGGCTTTCACAATTTTGCAGTTCCAGATTTCGATGTCAAAACTAAAATGGGAAGCGCCCCTAAAGAAATGACGCTAGAATTTACTGCCGACAAATCTGGAGAATTTCCATACTTTTGCGAAGTTATTGGGCATAGAAATGCAGGAATGGAAGGCAAACTAATCGTAGAATAAATTAATTTTCTATAAATAATATAGCAACTCTTTAATACTACTAAAATATGTTTTTAATATGGCCATAGAATCTAAAATTCCTATAATACATCATATCAAACACCATCTCAAAACTCACAGCAAAGCCCACAGATATGCATATTACATTCTGATATCATTATTTGTATTTCTGTTGTTAATGTTTTTGGTAAAACCTAGTCAATATTTATGCAAAGAAGTTCCGGTAGAAGAAACTATAGCAACTATTCAAGAAGAACCCTATCTTGCTATTGAGCCTGGAAAAGTTCCGTTAAAATTTACAGATAGAGCTTACTTATTCGATGGTTATAATAATGGAGATTATACTACGATTGTTAAAGTATTCGTAAAAAATACAGATTCTGATCAAGGAACATTTAAAGTTCAAGTTGTAATTTCAAACTCAACAAACATATATACGAAAGACGATGAACAGGTTATAAAAGCTGGAGAAGAAAAAATGTTCTATTTCGAACAAATAGAAGGCAGAACTAATATTCCAATGAACTTTACTCACGGTGTAACGCCAAGCAGCAAAGACAAATCTGTTCAAATCACAAAATATAGAAATGTAACAGTAACAAAAGTAGTTACTGTAACTAAGAGAGTTTGCTTTTAATTTATTTTCTTTCCGTTTTCAAAAACGTGCATACATCTATTTCCAAGTTGCGTAAAAAATGGTTCTGGTGGCACAATCTCTTCTGGAGACCAGCTTCCCGCTTTTTTAATAAATCCATTATGAATCATTTGAGCCATAATACTAGCAGGCATACCAGTATCAATATTGCATCCGGCGCTCTCCCAGCCCAGAAGTGGTGGAACTATACACTCCATAAGTATTTTATGCTTTTTGCCTCCATACTTACCCTCTAATGTTACCCAAAGATTTTCAACTTCTTGGTAGCCTTTTGGCATTTCAATCCGCTTTAACAATTCTGTAAGAAACATATCTGGCTCTATTTTTACTCCCTGAATTTCGATAGGTTTTCCTCCAAATCCTAGTTCTATCATAAGCAATATCGCTCTCATAGAATGATCTGGAAAGCCGGCATAAAATTCCACGTTTTTGATTCCTTTCCTCTCTAAAAATTTATGGAAGGTATAAGCCTCAGGATGATGTCCTACTTTAAACTGGTTTTCTCTGCCAACAGCTCTATGATAACATCTTACTACAGAATTCATTGGTTTGATTGTTCTTGTCTTGTGATGGTGAAGATAAGGCGCATCAACGGTAAACTCCTGAAGAATACTTGATATTGAAAATGGGACTACGAATTTTTTCATATTAGAATCCCAAGCGAAGCCAACTTTAACTGAATCTACTGTATCAAATTTTTGCGATGCGTAATTGAGCATAACGTTTCCTATTCCAGGTACAGAACCGCATCCAGTAATATGGATCAATCCTTTCTTTGCTAAAGTCTTTTTCATAGCGAGCTGTTTTCTAAGCATTGACATTATACCCGTACCTAAATCTATGGAATGAGCATTTGCGGCTGTACAAATTTCCAGCGCGTTAAGATTCCAGTCTCCGTCTGCACAGTTTATTACTATCTTAGCTCCAGAATTTTTTATCGTACTAATAGATTTACTTTTGTCTCTCAAATCCAAATAAGCAAAAGCTGTATTTTTATTTCTCCTTAATGTATCTTCAATTCGGCTTTTATCCCGCCCGCATAGAAGAACAGAATAATTACTTTTTAGCAAATCTTTTGTTACAATCTTTCCCTGCATTCCAGTTGCACCTATAACAACGAAATCATATCTCATAGTGGCCGTATTATAAAAAATCTAACAAGTATATAAATTTAAAGCTCCTTTTGTCTGAACTCTTCCAGACGTTTCGGAACACCGATATCAACGAAATAATTATTCGATTCCAATCCAAATATTCCTTCCTGCTCAATTACTTTTGGAAAAACTTCTGTTTCCATAGAAACTTTTTTTGCAAATAGTATGAGATCTAAAACTTCTGGCTCAAAAATATACACTCCGCAATTTATTAGACCTTAGGTTGGCAAGCTTGTTTTAGGCTTTTACTAATTTCTTCACATTTAACTCGGAGCTGTCGTGCGGGAAGAGTACTTCTACAATTGTGTTCCATAACTCGCGGTGCATTATTGAAGCTTGGATTTGCAAGATTGTGTTTGCTCTCTCTTCTGCTGATATAGAATTCCATTTTTCTTCCGTTACGCCTTTGTCAAGTAATTTCTTCTTAATAGGAGTTGCATAAACGCCGAAAATTTCTCCTGCTCCAATGCTTCCTGGTTTTGGATATTGCGGAACTCTTATTGGTGCAACATAGATTTTACTGCTTGCGAATAAAATAACATAAGGAAACATTCCTAATTTTTGCATATCTTCGCTTGGATGTTTCTCTTTTTGTAGACGTGATATGAAGTCATATGCTCCAATAGCACGGTTCTCTCCGCTAAATACTGAGTGCTGTCCTGGGAAAGACACTAACTCTTCAATTCCTTCAGCAATTTCTCTAGTCTCAACGTATTCTACTGGAAATTGAACTGGCATAATGTGTACGTGTTCGTGATTTGGCATTGATGAATTAGTTCCGTGAACGTTTCTAAAACATCTCAAACCCGTTTCATCTGTAAATCTTACTATAGTTTCTAGCTTAGTTCTATCTGGTGCGCAGTAATACTCATCTAAATGCTGTTTATCTACAAGCATTGCATGCCCAAAGTCTAGTGGAAAGAGATTTGGGATTACTACAAATGGTGTGTAATCATCTTTGAACATGATATTGTCACCTTTTGTTTTTGCTCTATCCACATCCTTGCACAAGCCGCAGGCAGGCTGCTGCCTTATTGTTTGCTGCTTTGTCGGCGCCCTTGGTCTACCTTCTTTGTACACATTGGAGAAAATAAAAAATGACATTTCGCCAAGGTTTGCAGCTGTTAAACGACGGAAATGAACATCATATGCTTCTGGTTTTATGCCTATTGCTTGTGCTGTTTCCGTGTATTGCATTGCAAATTCGTTTGCCTTATTCATGCGGTCTCACTTAAGAAAACTGAAAGTGGCCTCTTCAAATAATGGTATTCCTTGTCAACCGTATGGTCTTCGGTTACTTTAACTTTTGCCATATCGGAAAGTGCAAGAATCCAATGCCAAATCTTTGGCTTTGCAACTACTGGCCTGTCTAACAAAAATGCTTCTAAGTTTTCTGGCTGCTCGTGAGGTGCGACCAGTAATATGCCGATCCCTGACACTGGCTCAAAAGTTTCCCACAAACTCGGATGGCATTCCAGTTTAGTTATTTCGTGGTCGCGTCCTTTGTAAATGCCAATTCTCCAGCCGACTGGCTTCTCATAATCAAAAACAACATTCCATTCTGACTGACCGCCTTCTATTTTGTATTGATCACCATCGGATTCAAAATCAAGGATTTTGCCGTATTGTTCAAAATTTTTGTATGTAAGCCTTTTTACTGGTATCATTTTGCCTCTCTATCCACCCGGACTATCGGCAAATTCGCTTCCTTGCAGAAATAAGTCATAGCTTTTGAGTGATCCCCAGGCACAAGGCAGTAATGATTGCCGCCTGCTAACTGCATGAATTTATCTTTTGAAATTCCCAAGTCAACTGCAACGTGCGGCCACTGCTTTGCCCACAAAAATGTTTTCATTATATCTTCATCAACATTCAATGTTTTGCCAATGCCTAAGTGCATCATATAGTCATTGCCTTTTCGCACAAGTCTCGCAACAGTCACGCTGCCCAAAGCTTTCCCTTGATAGCTAATTGCCCCGCCGGATTCTCCTTGGCATTGCGGCTGAATAATGGTGTTGCTAAGAGCTTCTGCTGGTATCAAACTATTTGCAGCATAATAGACAGACGATGCGCCGCAATTCGAAATTACAAAATATTTGTCATTCACTGTTTTCAAATCTCCAAACAATGGAGGTGTCTCTGGGCTTAAAGTGTGCAAAAGCGATGCTGTTAGTAGACCACCGATATCACCTTCACAAACGGTCGGCATTATGTCCTGCTTTCCTTCGCCATCCTCGCTAAAAGGCAAAAATGCGGGCAACGTACAGGCCGTAACACCATACAATTCAGAAAGCTCTGGCTGGCACTTAATTGAAACTCCAATTATATTTTCGCCCTTCAGCTCTTTCAGGCGGTCTCGTGCTGCCAAGTAGAATGCGATTTGTGTCCTGAAAACTTTTTCGTTGAACGGCCTCGCTCCCTCTTGGCCTTTGAATGTAATATTCGTACCATTATCTTGCAGCCACTTGTAGAAGGACTCTATTCGTTCTTGTTGGTTCGCAAGAATTCTCTCGGCATATTTTGTTATGAAAAGCTGGTCTTCCTGCAAAATATCTCCTATCATAAATGATTTCAGCCTAATCGGATCGTCCTGTAAGACGTCCATCTTCAGACAATAGCTACCGCCCCAAAGCAGTATTGCACTTTCCCGCATTTTCTTTAGTGCGGAAACTCCGCGAGCCCAATGCAACATATTTTCAAGACCTTCCTTATCGCAAAGCCTTGCTGCATTTTGCGCATACCGCGTGCCTATCGCGACTTTGTCCAATCCGGCCGCGGTTGCCGTCAAAAGCGTAGTACCGCTAGAGCGCGGGTCTGTATCAGTATATAATGCAGTTGGAACATCAAGTTGTGTTGCTAAATGAATTGGCAAGTGTGGATCTGTCCACTTGGGCAAATTTATGACGACGCCAGAAACGTCTGCACCTTTTAGCCTGCGGACGCACTCTCTAACTTCTGCCGAAGTTCTGATGCCATATGTTTTATCCCCTTCGACTTTCAGTCTCTCATGAGGATTAATCGGCTCAAAGCCAGCACCGTTCAGCCGATTGACTAAATCCAAATGACTTTGTTTCAATTCTGCTTCAAAAATCTCTGCACCTTGCAGACCTTCGCGAGTTTCAGTGAATGAAACAACTCCAATCTTATTGCTTTCCAAACTTAGACCTCCAATAGTCGAGCATGTCCTTCAAAGTCTGCTCTATTGGTATTTCCTGCTTCCAGCCAGTTAATGATATAAATTTTGTGCTGTCGCCGAAAATTATCGGCTCATCTGTTGGTCTCAATAATGTAGGATCGACTCTTATTTCTGGCTTAACGTTAGAATAGTTCAAAGCCATATCGAGAATATCTTTAATCAAATAAGCTTTAGCTCCAGATATATTATATGCCGCTCCCGGCTCTGCTTTTTGCATCGCTAAATAAAAACCGCGGATTTCATCTCTTACATCTGTTATAGCTCTTTTAGTATTGAGATTGCCAACTCTTATAATTGGTTCTTGTAATCCTAATTCTATTGCTGCAATTTGTTTTGTAAAATCAGAGCAAACATCATTAACTTTTCTTGGTCCAGTCGTATTAAAAATACGCATAGTAAATCCGTGTATTCCAAAATTTTTAGCGTATTGATGAGCGAGACCTTCCTGTGCTACTTTAGAAACTCCATAAGGATGCAATGGTTTCATTTCTCTGCTCTCTTTTACCGGTACTTCATCTTCTCTTACAAAACCATACTGAGCGGATGAGCCGGCAATAAGAACCCTGCAATTCAATTTCAACTCTTTTACTATTTCAAAAATATTTACTGTCCCAATAACATTTGTTTCTATCGTGTACGTGGGCTCTATCCAAGAAGCGGTTGGGTAGGATTGTGCAGCCAAATGATAAATATGATCCGGCTTGATTTTAGAAATCAATTGCTTTAGCTTCTGCTTTTCTCTGATGTCGCACCTGTGAATGTTCGCCTTATGCTCTATTTCGTCCACTAAATTTACCGCACCAAAATATATTCCGTGGACGTCGTGCCCCTTTTGGTGCAGGAAATCTATCATATGGGATCCCATGAAACCTCCCGCACCCGTCACGAATGTCTTCATTTGTTGGTCTCCCAAACTTGCATGCCATCAAAGTCAAATGCGAATGGCGAGACTCTGGTGCCAGCCTCCTCCAACTTGTTCGCGACCGCATGTTCCTTGTTATCGTCGCAGTAAACAATCAAAAATCCACCACGTCCGGCACCCATCAGCCGGCTGCCGATTGCACCATTTTCTGCAGCGATTTTCCTCAGGTTCTCGACGTAATCCGTAGTTATGACAGGGTTCATGATTGTCTTCTCTTTCCATTCTTCGCTCAAAAGTTCGCCAAACCTTCTCAAGTCACCTGCCATAAGAGCATCGCGCATCTGAAAGGTGATTTCTTTCATCTTGTCGAGCTGGATTTTTTTCTCTTCTTTCGAATACGATTTTTGCTGATCCGCAACAATTTTTCCAGAACCCGTTACAGAATCCCTCAGCCCAATGTGAGTTATCAAAGCGTGCTTTTCCAATTCTAAGCGATGCCGTTTCCTTATTGGAATAGGGTTGACTCGTACAAAACTATCGCCTTTGAACTCCATGAAATTTATCTTTCCAAATGCCGATGCATACTGGTCTTGCCTTCCGCCAGCATTCTTTATCTCGTCCTCGACTTCGAAGGCTAGCTCTGCAACATCATAGAGGTTCATCTTTTTCTTCAGAACGTAATTTAGCATCCCAATAAGCGATACCGCAGCTGACGCGCTCGACCCTAAGCCGCAGCTCAAGGGTACATCGCTCTTCAGAATTAAATCAAAGCCGAAATCCGGCTGCATCAGCTTGATGCACGCCTTGACCATATCAAGCTTGCCATCGTAGACTATGCGCTTGACATCATCAAGAACTAAATTTGTGTTGTAATTAACAGAATTTATTGCTACTTTATTGTCAGCTCTGGGAATTAAAGTTGTGTAAGCGTACTTGTTGATTGCGGCATTTACAACAATACCGCCATGCTCCTTATCGTAAGGTGGCATATCTGTTGCGCCGCCTGCCAATTCCAGTCTTACAGGGGCGCGGCTTCTGAAAATCATACCACTCCTGCCTCCGCATCCTGCTTAAATTTCTCGAGCCTAGCCGGAACTCCAATATCAATATGATAACCAGACATCTCTAGTCCGCTGATTTGCCCTTTCGCAACAAATTTTGGAAAAACTTCCTGCTCGATTGAAACTTTTTGGTTTGCTGGCATATCTTTTAGCACTTCTGGCTCTATTAAGTAAAAACCAGAACTCATCAATCCTTCGCCTTTGTGAGTTTTTTCGGCGAAATTTAGTATTCTATTTTCTTTGCCCAAAATAACGCTACCATAATCTCCGCAATCAGGAACTCTGTTTAGGACCAAAGTTATTTTTGACCCATTTGTTTTGTGCGTTTCTATTAATTTTGAATAGTCAATTTCAAAATAAGTGTCTCCATTTATTACAATAAATGGGCCGTCAACAAATTTTTCTGCATTCTTGATTGCACCGCCAGTTCCCAATGGCGTCTCTTCGCAAGAATAAGAAATGTTGACACCGAATTTCGCACCGTTACCGAAATACTCTATCATAGAGCTAGCCAGATGCCCAACACATAGCACGATATCTTTAATTCCGCTGTCTCGCAGCTGTTCTATCTGATACTGTAAAAAGGGCTTGCCAGCAATGGGCAGCATTGCCTTGGGTATTTGTTTGGCAAGCTCTCCCAGCCGCGTAGCTAGACCACCAACAAGAATGAATGCTTTCATCTTTCACAAGCAACTTTGTAGTCGCCTCTGAACCCCTCTACGGTTTTATGCCTTAGGATTAGATCTACACAATCAAATAAGCCATAGGGCTCCTGCCTTAAAGTAATGTATCCGCCTCTTTCCAAAACATATTTCTTTGTGGCATCGCCTGCGCCCTTGACGGCTATTGGTATTCCGCCATATTTCGCCACAATATCAAATACCGTCCAATCGCCAGGGCTGTCTCCAAATGCCACAACTGAACTCACAGGAACTCCTTTTTGCGCTGCAACATAAATCAAGGCAACACCTTTTGTAAATGGATATGGCACAATATCTATTGCTGTTGCAGTGTGTGTAGCAAACAAGTGCGTGCCAGTGTTGTCAACAAAATCTCTAATCGTACCGATTTTTTCGTGCTGCAGCAACATGTCTGCAAGCATATAGCTATCTTCTGCCAATTTACCCGTATTTTCTTTCGGCATCGTGACGATGCCGGCTTCATTTAACGCATTAACAACTAGATGATAAAAGTTGCCTGTTTTGTGGCCTTCTGGCACGTTTATGCTCAATGAAATCAATTTTGAATATTCAAATCTCAATTCTGGGAATTTTTTCTGTATCAATTGCTGTGCCTCGTGTATTTTCGCCTCCAAATTATTGCCGCTTAATTCTTTTGGAAGTATTTTTACATCGAAAGGCCATTGGTTATAAGTAAAAATCACTGTGCCGTTTTCTGCTACGTTCATTGCCTCCAAACCGCGAGGCGCATCCAAGATATCGCAAGCTTCGCACCATGCTTCGACGTAGCCAATGATTTTACCTGTGCAAAAAATAGGGCTGATTGCAGCCTGACGTAAATCCTTTATGACCTGCTGCGTCTTCTTTATGTGTCCCCAATCCAATGGCCTGCCTTTTTTTGGATAGAGCGTGCCGTCTATGTCTAAAGATACTAAACCGATGTTACGTTCATTATCCAATCTCACACCTCAGCATTTGAGCTTTTTAGCAAAGTCATATAAAGGTTTTCAAGTTTCTTCGTTAATTCTACCCAAACAAGAGTTTCAGCATATTTTTTACCTTCTTTTCCCAGCCTTTCTCTAAGGTTTTTATCTGCCAAAAGCAATTTTAACTGACTACTAAGTTCGTTCAAATCATTAAATACGTAGCCACGATTTCCTACAACAGACGGCATTCCGCCAGAATTATTTGCTATGACTGGTTTGCCTTGCGCCATTGCTTCTATTAATGAAATTCCAAAAGCTTCATAATCAGACGGCATTACTAAAACATCGCACGAGGCGAGTGCATTAAGTTTTTGTTCTTCTGTAACTTCGCCGGCAAATAAAATCTTATTTTCTACTTTTAATTCCTTGACGAATTTCTCAAGTTCCGCACGATGTCCGTGATCCGGACCAATAAATACAAATTTTGTATTTTCAAATTTATTTGCTATCCAAATTAATTTATCAAGTCCTTTGCTTTTATGCAAACGTCCTATTGCCAATACAATATATTTCTCTTTTATTTTATGTTGTTTCCTAAATTCAGTTTTACTTCGTTTATCTAGGTAAAAATTATGCAAACCTGGAGGTATAATTGCAATTTTAGTTTCTTCAATGTTAAACTTATTAATCAGCCACTGCTTTTCTGCTTCTGTTTGGACAACTAAGGCATCTGCAAATTTCAAAATTACTGGACCAATTGTATAATCAATTAATTTTGTCATCAGATGCAAAAAGCTTCCTCTAATTTCTTTCGGGTATTCGGGCCAGTGAGTTGATAAAATTACTTTTTTACCTCTTAATTTAGCCATAAAAACTCCTAAATTATGAAACTGCCGGTAAGAATGTATATGTAAAATATCATAATCAAGACCAAATATTTCTTTTGCAAATCTTAATATATGAAATATTGGAGTAAAGTTTCCGAATCTAAACCAAGTTAATATTCGTCTTACTTCCATACCATCAACATTTGCTCTTTTTTCTTTTATTCTTTCGCTTCGTGTGAAATCTGAAGTCAATACCGTAACGCTGTGTCCTAATTTCAGTAATTCTAACCCTTCATAATAGAGATGATTTTCCATTCCGCCTTTAACTGGATGGAAAAAACTTGTTAGCTTAACGATTTTCATTTATTGCCTCCAAATATAACGGCTCAAGATATTTCCAAACTATATCTTCATTGACGAATTGTTTCGCCCGTTCATAACTAGCTTCCTGGAATTTCTTCAATAATTTTTTATCTTCAATCAATTGTAAAATATAATTTTTTAACGATTCAAGATCATCATATTTGTAAACAAAACCAGTTTCATTATGCACTACTGCGGTATTTCCTCCTAATATTTCTGAAGAAATAGCGGCACATTTTCTAGCCATTCCTTCAAGTGTAACAATTCCAAAGGCTTCTGTTCCTGGAGCACTAGTGAATACAACGACTTGTGCTGAATCAAAAGCTTTCAATTTATGTTCTTCTGAAATCTCTCCAGTAAATATTACGTTATTCTCTACTCCTAATTGTTTTGCTAATTGCTCTAATTCAGTTTTGTAGCCTCTATCTGACCCTATAACCATATAGATTACGTTTTTGTGTTTCTGTAAAATATCTGGAAGAATTTTAAGTGTCTGTTCCTGCCCTTTATATTTTACTAATCTTCCTAAATGTACAATTACAAATTTATTTTTCAAATTATACTTCTTTACAAAATCTTTATTGTCAACTTTCTGAAATCTATCCTTAGGAATACCATCGGGGCAGTACTTTATTTTATTTAAATTTGGAAAATACCTTGGCATCCAAGTAGTTTTTTGATTGCCGTTGCAGTCTAGTATGCTGTCATACAAACCATTAATTATTGACTTCTCTATAGTTCTGTAAAACTCTCTAAATAATTTTATGGGAGCGCTGTAATTTTCATTTGCTAAAAATGGACCGTGAGGGAAATTAACAATTGCTAATTTTGGTTTGAGTAATTTTAAAATTAAAACTGCTAAATCCTGCTGAATAAAACCAAGGCTATGTACGTGCAATATATCTAAATCAGCTTTTAATAAATCTAAAATCAGCTTCCAATTCCAGCATAAATAATATTTATAACGAAATAAAGTCTTGTAGCGATGTATATGTAAGCCATTATAGTTTTCATATTTATCTTTCAGAATTTCATTATTTCTTCTGTCAGATGTAAATACATAGACTTTATGCTTAGTGGCTAATTCAGAACACCAATAAAGAGCTTGATTTTCAGTTCCATCACGGAAAGGATGGAAATATGTACTCAATAAACCTATTTTCATATAAACAAGCGAGAAAATAAGCTTTTAAGTAGTACTAAAATTAGTTTCTTAAACTTGTTCTAGATATTCGTGCGCATCTAAAGCCGCCTTGCATCCTGCTGATGCAGCTGTTACAGCCTGCATATATTTATAATCGTGAACATCGCCGGCTGCAAAAACTCCAGGAATATTTGTCTTAGTAGAAATTCCGGGCTCTTTCAACTCTATATAATTATGATCATCTAATTTTAATTGCCCTTTTAAAAAGTCTGTATTTGGTTTATGCCCAATTGCAATGAACAAGCCATCTATTTTTAATTCAGATATTTTTTTAGTTTTATTATTAATTAGTTTTACTCCAATTACTTTTTCTTTTCCAAGAACATCTTGTATTTCTGTATTCCAAACGAATTTTATTTTTGGATTTGCCTTTGCTCTTTTTTGTAGAATTGCCTGAGCTTTCAATTCATCTCTTCTATGTATCACTATTACCTGTGATGCTAATTTAGACATATAAAGAGCTTCTCTCATGGCTGTATCTCCCCCACCTACAACCGCAACTGGTTTATTTTTGAAAAAATATCCGTCGCAAACCGCGCAGCTTGTTACTCCTTTGCCAATTAATCTCTGTTCATTTTTTAGACCTAGCCATTTGGCACTCGCTCCGGTTGAAAGTATAACAACTTTAGCAGAATATTTTTTATTGTCAGCCCATAGATATTTAGTTTTTCCTTTTACATCTGCTTTTGTAACATTTTCATTAATTATATCAACGCCAAGATTAAGTGCTTGATCTCTAAAAAGCTTCATTAGCTCTGGCCCTTGAATTCCTTTTGGAAAGCCGGGATAATCCTCAACATCTGTTGTAAGCATCAGCTGTCCGCCGGCCTTCTCGCCAGCGATTAAAAGCGTAGATAAGCTAGCTCTAATTCCATAAATTGCGGCTGTATAGCCCGCCGGTCCGCCCCCAACAATAATCAAATCATAAGTCGATTTTGATATAGCCATAGTTTTAAACGACAAGGTATATTTATAAAAGTTTTATTCCGGTAATAATTATGCTAAAGCTGTCAATAGTAATAACATCCTTCAAAGAACCCAATATAGACAAAGCGATAGACGCTGTAGTAACTCAAGATATACCTTACGATTACGAATTATTTGTAGTTGCGCCTGATGACGCTACTAAAAGAGTTACAGAGAAATTCAAAAAAGATTACAAGCAAGTTAGATTTTTTAGAGACCCTGGAAAAGGAAAGAGTTTTGCTTTAAATTTAGTTATGAAAAAACTAACAGGCAAAATAATAATTCTAACTGACGGAGACGTAATACTTGGAGAGAACTCTATCAAAGAAATAACAAAAGTGTTTGAAGATAAAAATATAGGAGTTGCAACTGGCAGAGTTATATCAACTAACAACAAAGATAATATGTTAGGCTACTGGTCGCATATGCTTTGCGATGCTGGTGCGCATTCGATACGGCAGGAACTATATGAAAAAGCGGAATTTCTGGAATGTTCTGCTTACTTGATGGCTTTGAGAGCAGGGATAATAAATGAATTCCCGTTAGATGTTGCAGAAGATGCTTTTATTCCCTATATGTTTTACAAGAAAAATTATAAAATTGCATATGTACCAACAGCACAAGTATTTGTTAAATGGCCTAATAATTTTAACGATTGGGTAAAGCAAAAAGTCAGGACTGCAAAAGCGCACGAAACTCTTGACAAATATGCACCGGATTTTCCAAGAGTAAAAAGTTTCAAAAATGAAATTGTACGGGGCTGGCACAGAGCTCTCAGTTATCCCCAGACGCCGAAAGAATTTGCCTGGACTTTTCCATTATTTGCGGCGAGATTATACGTTTGGGCTAATGTTATCGCCGATACGAAATTAAAACAACAGCATTATCGGGATGCGTGGGATAGAATTGACAGCGCGAGATAATTTACTTCCTTTTTATTAAATTCATAATATCTTGCGGTTCTGCTTTGCCTCGTAGTTTGCCCATCGCAATTCCAATTAATTTACCTTCGTGTGCATCTTTATTTTCCGTTTTAATTTTTTCAATTTCTTTTGCCAACTCTGATTTAGTAAGTTTCTGATGCTTCTTCTTAATGTCTTCGAAATTAAGTCCTTTAGAAAAATCTATAAAAATATCCGGAATAGTTTCTTTTACGATTTTATTCTTATCTAGTAATTCAAACACCATTTCATATTGTTCGTCTGGAGCACAGCTATGTAATCCAGTTTTCTTTTGCACATAGTTGTCTATTGATGCAATTGTATCTGCAATTATGCTGGGTTTTATCTTTTTATATTTATGAATTAATTTCTCAAACAATTCGTGAGCTTCGCCGCGCGCCATTTGATTTGCCAAACTTTCTGACAATCCGATTTTCATAAATCGTTTCTCTTTATTTTCGAGAAGTTCTGGAATTTTCAAACTTTTAATTAATTTCATATCCAATTCTAAAATTGGCAAATCTGTTTCTGGATACATTCGTGCGGAGCTCGCTATTGGACGCAAATATTTAGAATCTAGATCTGGTTTTACATTTCTAACGTGGGACTCCTCTTTCGGATTGCTTTTTTGTCTTTCCATTTCTATTTCAACAATTTTTGGAATATTGCGCAAATCTTGCACCCCTTTTAATTCAATTCTATTTCTACCTTTAATCGAGATATTCAAATCCTGTCTTATTGTTCCAAGACCGCGTAATACTTTCCCAGTTGAACGCAAAATACTTCCAATTAATTCTGCAGCTTCTTTTGCCTGCTCCGGCGTTTTAATATCTGGCTTTGTTGTAATTTCAACAAGTGGAATTCCCAATCTATCAAGTCTAAATGTTACTGAATCTGCATCTTCACCAACTCTTCTTGCAGAATCCTCCTCAAGTATTACTGTTTCTATTCCAATTGTTCCAGCACTTGTTTTCAAATATCCATTTTTTCCAATTAAAACAGTTCTTTGGAAGCCCGAGGTATTTGAGCCGTCTACAACTGTTTTCCTCATTACTTGTATCACATCAGGAAATTTGCAGTGCAGCATTTTTGCAATTAATAATGCGATTTCAAGAGCTTCTTTATTTAATTCGTGGGGTGGCTCTTCATCCATTTCTACCAAACAAGTTTTATTATTATAACCCTCATAAATATAATGCAAACCTTTTGTCTTTTCGTAAAGTGCAGCGATATCTATTTTTCCCGATTCGCCCGCAAGTGATCTGAGCTCTCTTTTAATTGTAAAATCGTTTGCAGCTTGTGTAATTTCAGAAGGGCATTTGCAGAATAATTTGTGTGTCTTTAACTGCTGATGAATTTCCAAACCAATTTTTAATCCTGATCTTTTGTAATCCATTTTGTGAACCTCAGTGAGCAAAGTGGATAGAAACATTTACTTTTTCTATTTCAAAATTTTTCTTATCCATTTTAATCCAATCCAAAATACGGCAAAGCTTCATAAATACTGCTTACTTCGACAATATTTTCAACAAAATCTTTTGCGACCTTCGATGATGCTGCTTGTCTGCAAACAATTACACTATTTGTTTCATCGCAAACTTTTTCACTTAATATGTCTGCAGATTGTCTTGGTGGAACTAATAATGTAGTATAGCCACGCTCACCAACTGCTTTTGCTTTTGCCGCAACAGCTCCTACTTTTGTAACGCTACCGTTTTCAGTTATTGCTCCTGTTATTATCACTTTTTCTGGAATAGTTTTATTTTCTAATGCTGCAATAGTAAGTATAGTTATTGCTGCTCCAGCAGATTCACCGCCTATTATTGTCAAATCCGTAGTATCACTAAAATAAGTAAAATCATAGTTATTGATATTTTTGTTAGTTACCTTACCTGCAACTACATATGCTTTCTTAATTGAATTTTGGGTATCTTCAATAAAAACTAAATTTCCAAGATTGATTAAAAGTTTTCCAGTTCCAACTTTTACTTCAACACCGAATGGAAATACAGTACCAACACCTTCACTAGTTATTGCTGGAATAAACGTTTCTGTTCGAATTATAGTTTCTTGAGCTGGCACTTGAATGTTAACTATCTGCGGCGGTAAAAACATAAGCCCAACAAATATACCTATGGCGATGCCCAGAAGAAGCACTAAGAAATACTTCGATGTATCAGTAGCCATACTTGGAAACTACAGTTCTTGTTTTTTTAATAGTTTCTTTTATCAATTCTACTTGATTTAAGCCTAATTCAAGGTTCTCTAAGCTGACCGCATCAGATTTAAGTTCTGGGTGCTCTGGAATCATAAATGAACAACAGTCATCATACGGCTGTATTGAAATTTCATAAGTTCCGATTTTCTGGGCCAATTCAATTATTTCCTGCTTATTAAATCCGGCTAAAGGTCTTAAAACAAGAGTGTTGATTACTGAATCTATAACTTTCATATTCTGCAGTGTTTGCGATGCAACTTGGCCTATACTCTCGCCAGTAGCTATGGCTTTATATTTTTGGGTTAATGCAATTTTTTCTGCTAGTCGAAACATAAATCTTCTATAAACTAAAAGTCTATCTTTTGCGGGAATTCTTGGAATTAATTGAAGCTGCAAATCTTTAAACGGCGTCCAAAATAATTTTGTATTTGGCTGGTAAATGGATAACTTTTTTGTTAATTCTTTTATTTTTGATTCTCCTGCAACAGAATTTAAAGTTTCAGGAGCGAAGTGCACAAAATCAACTCTGCATCCGCGTTTCATAAGCATAAATGCTGCAACTGGCGAATCAATTCCGCCGGATAAAAGCATCAAAACTTTTCCTGAAATTCCGACTGGCAGCCCGCCAAGACTTTTTATTTTTTCTGAATATACGAATGCTCCTTTTTCAGTTATATCAATATAACAAATTTTGTTTGAATTTTTATAATCAGCTTCAGTGCCAAATTTCTCATTAAGGTGAATTCCAACCAATCTATTTATATCTGGAGATGTAAACGGGAAAGTTTTATAGCTTCTTTTTGCAGAAACTCTTACTGGTTCATTGAAATCTTGAAATAGTTTTTCTGCAGTTTTCTTTATTTCTTCAATATCGTTTGTAGTTTTTATTGCAAATGCAAAATTAGATATTCCAAATACGTTACTAAGTTTATATTTTATTTCGTCCAACTTAGAATTATCATTTAGATTTATAACTTGCCTGCCGTAAAAAGTTTCTATGTCGACATCTAATACAGATTTTATATTTCTGACTAATTGTCTAATAAATCTGCCTTTATTTTCGCCTTTTGTTGACAACTCTGCATAATGTACAACTACCGAATTAAACATAATTATTATCCCAAAAAGGCGTTTAAAAACTTAACATTAACAATGCTTATCGAGCTCGTCTACTTTTAGAGCTTCTATTGATTGTCTGTTTGTAAAACCTTCATCAGCATTATGCCAGTACATTATATCTTCCTCTCCAAGTTTCCAGCATAACATAATTTCTTTTCCTTTATGATGCGAGCAGAAATCTACTAATCCGGATTCCAAATCTTTGACAATTGCGCCTTGTGTCATCAATTCTGCTAACTCTTTATAAAATTTGTAAAGTAATTTGTGTTTTCTTCTGCTTCTAACAATATATTCCTGCAAAGTGTAATAGTTATCTTCGTAAACAGAGTTGACAGAATCGAGCAGCGCCAAAGCATCACGTAACTTTAACATTCTCTCCATACTATCTTCAACTAACGGAAGCAATGCTCTCGCTTCCCTAAGTGTCAGGAACTTCTTGGCCATTTATTATTTGTAATATGATAACTTATATTTAATACTTACTTTATTGCAATAAACATATTGAATTAGTACAAAAATCCGCGCGGTTCTAATTTGGAATTTATTTCTCCAGCAATATTTAGAAGCATAAACTTCTTTGCTTCATCGGGATTTTTTGTATGACCTAATACCCATCCTAATTTTACAAATGCTGTCTCGCTTAACATATCTTCCAGAAATACAACTCCTGCATCTTGCAGCGTTCTTGCACTGGAATATACATAAGGATCAACTCTTCCATAAATTGTCTGCGAAGTAAAACCAATAAAAACTTTTTTCTTTATGGCTTCTTTAATTACTGGCAGCCAAGATTTATTTTTTGCTGTTGGACTTGTTGCAACTTGTCCAAGTCCTGTTGCTTCAATTATAATTCCTTTGTAATCTTTTTTGATAAAATATTTCAAAATATCTGGATCCGCACCGGGATAAAATTTTACAAGCGCAACTTTTTCTTCAAATTTAGTATCTGCTATTACTTTCTTGTCGCTTCTTTTGTTATATGTTTTATTCAAAACTTCTAAGGTTCCATCTTTCCATATTCGTCCTAATGGAATTTCATTTATCGGTCTAAATGCATCTCTTCTTGACGAATGTAATTTTCTAACTTTTGTTCCTTTATTAACCAAACAAAAATTATCTTCAGTTGTTCCGTGCATTATTACTGCAACTTCAGCTATGTCTGATTTTGTGAAATAGGCGCCGCAAATTAAATTTAGTGCGCCATCAAAACTTCCGCGGTCTGAACTTCTTTGCCCGCCAATGACTGCTACTGGTTTAGATAAATTTCTTAGCATAAAACTTAATGCGGCTGCGGTGTAGTGTAAAGTGTCAGTGCCGTGCGTTACAATTACTCCCGAATTTCCTTTATTTAATTCGTCTGCAACTTCTTTTGCAAGTCTCTGCCATTCTTTCGACGACATATCTTCAGAGAAAACTGCAAATGGCTGCGAAACTTTTGTGATGTTAACAATATTTGTAAGCTCTGGAATAAGTGCAAGCAATTCTTCTGGTTTTGAAATTGGAGAAACAGCCCCAGTTTTATAATCAACTTTTGATGCAATTGTTCCGCCAGTTGAAATTATTGCAATCTTTGGCAGCTCTGAATTTTGTTTTACTTCTATATTCGAATTTATATTTTGTTTACTTTTGCTTAATACTTTAACATTAATTCCTTTTCCTAATTTTATTCCTAAACTATAACCGCTATCTAAACGTAACAACAAATTTTTAGAATTGGATTCTTGAGAAACCACACCCGTATAAGTCTCGCCTTTGGATTTTACTTGTACTTTATCACCGGCTGAATATGCGGCCATAATTCTTAGAAACGAATATAGTATATAATTCTATTCACTGATGCATATTAACACTATTTCACGACTGAATAGGAAAATTATTTATTTTCAATATAACGCTTCACAGGAAAGTGTAGTGTAAGTGATTTTTTCTTGTCACTTATTTGCCATTACAAAAAATCGCACTGCTCTGTTACTTTCCCCTTATTTCTACTGCAAAACTACTGCAAAATAACCATGTATGTTTATGTATTTCTTTTGGAAAAACCGCACTCAAGAGCATTTGTATACTCCAGTATACACTTCTATATATAATATATCCGTTCTCTAAATGGAACACCTTTCAAAAAGGGGGATTGCTGGGCTTGTGTCTGACACAATTCTAGCTAAAGGCCATGGAATTTATTGTTAGCGACGCACTAAAAGCTTCTGCCTCACAGGCCGAAGAAGATTATACTATTGGCAATGCAAATATAAAAGTAATAGGATGTGGCGGTGGCGGAAATAACTCTGTCGACTGGCTATACAAAAAGGGCGTAACAGGCGCTCAAGTTATCGCAATTAATACTGATAAACTTCATCTCGACCACAGAGAAGCAGACCACAAAATTCTAATCGGAAAAGAAACTACAAGAGGATTAGGTGCAGGTGGTATGCCAAACAAAGGTTTGGAAGCTGCAAAAGAATCTGTAACTCAAATTAGAGAATCAATTAAAGGTGCAGATATGGTTTTCGTATGCGCAGGTCTTGGCGGCGGTACTGGAAGTGGTGCTGCTCCATTAGTGTCTCAAATTGCAAAAGATACTGGTGCAATTGTTATTGGCGTAGTTACAATGCCTTTCAACATTGAAAAAGCGAGAATCGACAAAGCTGAATTTGCACTAAAGCAAATGAGACAATTTACGGACACTGTAATCGTAATCGACAATAACAAACTTTCAACGATTGCGGGGAACTTACCAATACAGCAGGCATTCGCAGTTGCAAATGAATTAATTGCAACAATGATAAAAGGAATCGTAGAAATAATTGCTGTACCAAGTTTAATCAATTTGGACTATGCAGATGTCAGAACGATAATGCAATCTGGCGGATTATCTGTAATAGGAATTGGTGAATCTGATTCAGAAGGAAAAGTAGAAGAAGCAGTACACAGAGCGTTGTCAAATCCACTTTTAGAAGTTAAATATGACGGCGCACAGGGAGCTTTGATACACATTACTGGCGGACCAGATATGACTCTTGACGAAGCTGAGAGAGTTGGTGAATTAATCACCGGCGGCTTAGACGACGACGCATTAGTCATCTGGGGAGCAAGAATAGATCCAAAGTTCCAGGGCAAAATCCGAGTTATGACCATCGTAACTGGAGTACAAAGCCCATATGTACTTGGAAAGTACGATGCAGCAAAACCAAGTGAGAAAGCGGTATCTTTCAATAGAGAGCTTGGCATCGAACTATTGTAAGACGGAAACTCCCAAAAGCACCTCCAAAGTTGTCTTCGGGTTCTGCGGTTCGCGGTGAGAGCATCACCCGACCGCACTATATTTTTTTAAAAATTCATTGATTTTCAAGATCAGAAAAGCGATATCTTTTCTTGTTTTCAAAAACTATTTATAGCAAAATCAAAAATAACCACATATGAAAGAACTTGATCTGCCTACAATAATGATGCTTATTTTATTTACTGTTCTAATAATCTGGTTTGGATATATGCTGCTAACTTAAGATGGATAACATAAGAAAACTACTTTATATAATTCTCGGACTCTTCGCAATATATTTAGCAATAGAGATACTCCGTAAGCTTCTTGGCGGAAGTTTAGGCTTTGAAGAAATAACAATAGGTCTGCTTATTGCTAATCTAGGATATTCATTTTATATAAACACAAAATTATCCGAGCATCTTGGCTGGCACAAAGGTAAGGAATCTTAATACTTTTTCAAAAACTTCATTAAAATCTTCTCAATAATTCTTGCACTTCTATCATCAACTTTGTAAGTTACATCTACAATTGGCACATTAAGTTTTAGTATTTCTCTAAGCGGCGACGGCGAGGCATTTAATACAACATCGCATTTGGATTTAATGATAGTTTGGCGGAGTTCTTCCACTTGCTTCTTACTATAACCAAGTGCTGGAAGTTCTTTTTGTATGTGTGAAAACTTTTGGAATGTATTTTTAAACGAGCCTACTGCATATTTTTTTGCATCTATGATTGTTATTTTATATTTCTTAGCCGCGACAGTACCAGCACCGAAGCTCATTCCTCCGTGAGTTAATGTTGGACCGTCTCCAATTATTAATGCACGTTTGCCGGCCAAGTTTTCATTCGCATTTAAACTTACAAGCGATGAAGTTTTCAAAACTTTGGTGTGCGGTTTATATTTCTTGATATTATGTTCTATTTCTTTAATGCTTTTTTTTGAAGCTGTATTTACTTTATTTATTACCAATACATCCGCCATTAGAAAATTAGCTTCGCCGGGATACGATTTTATTTCCTGGCCTGCTCTGAATGGATCTGTTACAACGAAAAGCAAATCGGGATGGAAAAATGGGAAGTCATTATTTCCGCCGTCCCACAAAATTATATCTGCTTCTTTTTCTATCTTTTTTAGTATAGCTGAATAATCAACACCAGCATAAATTACAAAGCCACGTTTGACATAATTATAATATTCTTCCTGCTCTTCTATTGTCGCATTATATTTTTTAAAGTCGGAGAGTTTTTCATATTTTTGAACTAGATCTTTACTTAAGTTTCCGTAAGGCATTGGATGTCTTACTGCCGCTATCTTGCATTTCTTTTTCTTTAATATTTCCATAATTTTTATAGACAGCGGAGATTTTCCAACTCCAGTTCGCACTCCGCAAACAGCTATAACCGGCTTCTTTGACTGAAGCATAGTTTCTTTTGGTCCAAGAAGTCCGAAACTTGCTCCCGTTGATAGAACAAGAGATGCCTTTTGCATAACTTCATCGTGGCTCAAATCAGAATAGCATAAAAATACCTCATCGATTTTGTACTTCTTAATTAAATCTGAAAGTTTTTGTTCTGGATAAAACGGAATTGATTCTCTGTAAGCTTTTCCCGCAAGTTTCTTTGGGAATTTCCGCTTTTCAATTCCTGGAATCTGTGCCTGAGTAAACGCTATAATCTTATAATTTCTATTTCCTTTGAAATAAGCAAGAAAATTATGATAATCTCTTCCAGCAGCACCCATAATTATTGCGCGTTTCATATTAAATTGAATAGCCTAGCAATAATATATGTTTTGTTTTAGCATAACTTTTATATAGTGCCCCAACCTAAAATCCTATAATTCAGGAGGCTAAATGGCTAAAAATTTACTACAAAACACAGTTGGTATTGCAGCTATTCTTGCGATTTCAGTTTTGGCAATTTCACTTTTTGCAAATGTCGGAACTGGCGCATACGTAAGTAAAGTTAATATTTGCAAAGATACTGACGGCGGTGTAAACACTCAAGCTACAGGCACGTGTTCAGGAACTGGAGGAACATTTACTGACACTTGCAGTGGTACGGGCACAACTGTATTTGAATATTCGTGTTTAAACAATCAACGCGAATGTACATTCAAAGAATTAAATTGTGCACCTGGTAAAGCTTGCATTGACGGTCAGTGTATATAAGAATTCTATTATTTTTTAGTTTAGCTCTATAGAGCTAAAATTTATTATCCAGCTTGTCAGATTTATATTTGTATTTTCTTCCTTAAAGCCTACTTTTTAACTGCTATCTTTAAGAGTCTAGTTACTTCTTCCTAGCTCTTGATTTTAGCGCGAGTTCTTCTCTTGGATAGTGTTTTGCGCTTGATTTTTTCAACTGCTGATTCAAACGCGCTCATTAGCGGAAAAAGCGGAGAGCTTTTCTTTATTTTATTATCCCAAGTGTCAAAAAAGGTAATTGCAGATAAGTTTGCTTTGCTTGGCATTTTAGCCGGTCTTTTGGAATAGCCCAATAATACTAATCCACATATATCTATATGTTCAGGAATTTTCAATGAAATCCTAATTGCTTTTTCTTTATCAATACCGCACAAACAAGATGCTATATTAAATTCATGTGCCGCGAGCATCATATTTTGGATCGCAGCAGTCGCATTTTGTATAGCATAAATTTCGCCATTTTTTCCAAATTCTCTTTTTAGTGCTATCGAGTCTGAACATACTACGATTATAACGGGGGCTTGGCTGACAAATTCCTGATCGTAAGAAGCTTCTGAAAGTAAAATCTTATCTTCTGGATTTTTAACTATTATAAATCTCCAGTTATATAAGCTGCCTGCTGCAGGAGCGTAATTTGCGGCATCTAGAATTTTGAAAAGTATTTTATCATCGATATCGTGTTTTGCGAATTCCCGTATGCTTCTTCTAGTCTTTATTCCAGATAATATATCCATGTAAAGCTTTTATAATTACAATATAAAAACTTAATGTATGCAATACCGAACTCTGGCAGAGATATACGAAGAGCTGCAAGCTACACCAAGCAAGCTCGCGAAAGCTGAAATTGTTGCAAAACTCTTGAAAAAAACTCCTGCCGAATTGTTAGAAAAAGTAACTCTATTGGCTTCTGGACATATATTTCCAGAGTGGAGCGATGAGAAGCTAGGTATTGCTGATAAATTAGTAATTAAAGCAATTTCAAAAGCTACTGGCGTCAGCACTCAAGATATAATAATAGAATCCAACAAGACTGGAGATTTAGGATTAACTGCGGAAAATTTGATTGGTAAAAAAAAGCAACGAACTCTTGGACAGCGCGATACAACTATTGAATTAGTATTTGATAATTTGCGAAAAATTGCGAAGCAGGAAGGTTCAGGAAGCCAGGAAAAAAAGATTGATCTAATTGCGGAATTATTAAGCGGTGCAGAGCCTCTTGAAGCGCGCTATATAGTACGAACAGCTCTTGAGCAAATGAGAATTGGCGTTGCAAAAGGAATAATTAGAGATGCAATTGCACTGGCATTTGAAATTGATAAGAAAATTGTCGAAACTGCAGTAGATACTACGCCGAATTATGGTTTGGTTGCAAAAATCGCGAAGGAGAAAGGAGAAATAGGACTAAAAAAAATAACGTTTACTTTAGGAGAACCGTTCCAAGTAATTCTTGCTGAGAAAATTCCGAGTATTAAAGAAGCAATTGAGAAATTTGATAACGTAATTTTAGAATATAAGTACGATGGAATGCGAACTTTAATACACAAGAAAGATGATAGAGTCTGGATATTTACAAGAAATCTGGAAGATATAACAAAAGCATTTCCAGATATTGTTGAATTAGTGAGAAAAAACGTTAAAGCAAAAGACTGTATTCTCGACGGCGAGACTATTGGACTAACAGAAAAAGGAAAAGCTATTCCATTTCAAAAATTATCTACTAGAATAAAACGAAAGCACGATGTTAAAAAACACAGCGAAAATATTCCGATACAAGTTAATCTATTCGATATAATTTATTTAGAAGGAAAAATACTAACGGAATTAAGTTTGAAAGAAAGACGAGAAATTCTTGCAAAAACAATTAAAGTGCAAAAAGGTAAATTCCAGTTTACAGAATTTTTAATTCCTAAAACGTTGGTAGAAGCAGAAAAATTCTACAACACAGCGCTGAAACTAGGTCACGAAGGATTAATTGCAAAAAATCTTGATGCGAAATATATTCCTGGTAGAAGGGTTGCCGGCGGCTGGCTCAAGATTAAACCTATAATGGAAAATCTTGATGTAGTAATAATTGGAGGCGTTTGGGGAACAGGTAAAAGAGTCGGCGCTCTTGGTTCATTGATTTTAGGACTAAGAGTTGATGGAAAATTTCTAGCCTGCGGAAAATTAGGAACTGGATTAAAAGAAAAAGAGCAAGAGACTGGTACTACATTATCTCATATTACAAAATTACTCAGGCCCTATATAATTAGCGAACACGGAAATGAAGTCAAAATCAAACCTAAAATTGTTATAGAAGTAGCATACGAAGAAATACAGAAAAGTCCGCAGTACGAATCTGGATTTGCGTTGAGATTTCCGAGATTTATAAGACTACGAGATGATAAAAATCCAGAACAGGCAGATGATATCAATAGAGTTAATGTTTTGTATAAGCAGCAAAAGGGAAAAAGATAGTTATTTTCGAAAGCGGGACAAAGTGAAAAGAGTTTCGCTAGTTTACCTAAATTCTTTAATTTAGGTAGATTTATATATACTTTATTATAATTTATAGCAATGGCCAAACAATTGCTATCAAATAATTTTCAAATAGCTGCAGTTGTGGCAGTTGCTTTGATTGGATTATCTCTAATTACAAGTGCAACTGGTTTTGGCGTTGGCTTTGATTCAACAACATTAAATCGGGGCTCTGCGGGCGCGATAACGCCCGAAATAGATGGCAGTGTCACTTGTACTACTACTGACGGCGGAAGCAACTTATATGTAAATGGTTTCTGTACGGATAGCCACGATACTAAGAGAGAAGTCTGCTTATCAAGTGGCGAACTTGAAGAAAGTTACTGCGTATCCAATATGTGCTTAACTGAAATAATAAACTGTCCAAAAGATTATAGCTGTCAACAAGGCGCTTGTGTAATACAATAAGTATTTTTAATTACTGATAATGGGATTAAACTATTCAATTTAGGTTTATTTGGAGCTATAGGTTAGTTATATCTGTTGTTAAACCTCTAACTAACCCAATTATATTAAGATGGAAAAAAGCTTTACTTTTTTACTTTTGAAAACTCGTTAGTTTTCAATAAATATATTTATATAGGTCACTTCATTTAATAGATTATTAGGAGGAGATTAATGGTAAACTTGGACAATCTATTTAATAATAAAATACAACTAGCTGTTGTTCTTGCCGTTGGACTTCTCGCTCTATCATTTGTTGGAACACAAACAGGTTTCGCACCTTATGCACCTGCAGATGTCTGTACAGACTCCGATGGCGGAGATATAACAAGACTTGGTGTCTGCACCGACAACGACGAAGTTTCAGGCGATGTGTGTGTGAGCGAGACTGAAGTTGTAGAAAATTCTTGCTACTTCAACCAATGTGTATCAACAATAGTAAGCTGCCAATTAGGTAAAAGTTGTGTACAAGGAAGATGTATCGACCCAGCACTTTTAGTTTAAATTTTTAAATATTCGGAACACAACCAGCGCAAAGTTCGGTTGTGTTTTATTTTTTAATTCACTCTTTAGTAGATATTAAAGTAAAAGTGTAAGCCTTTCCCAGCTAAACTTTTATATAGTACATAACTTTAGCTATATGATAAGGAGGTAATATGGCTAATAGTTTAAAGAATTTAAATATAGTCCACGTCGCACTTTTAGTCGGTATAGCTATAGTTGCTCTATCATTTGTAACTAGCACCACTGGTTTTGGTACGAATTCTTATACTGGAGATCCAGGAACACCTACAAAGCAAGTAGAATTCTGTACAGATCCTGATGGAACTAATGTTAATACGAAGAGTCAATGTACCGATATAACCGGACGCCATTCTGACTATTGTTATACCGATTCAAGAATAGTAGAATATGCGTGCAATTACAATACATGCGCACCAAAAGATCCTGAACCTTGCGCAACTGGCAACTGCGTAGATGGGCGCTGCATAGCATAGAAATAATTTATTCTACAGCGCTCTTTTAGAGCGTTTATTTATTTTTTATTTAATTAGTTCCTAACTTGCTACAGCTTAACCAACTTATCGTGGTTAACTAGCCCCATTACTTGCATATTCTCAAAGAACTCTGGTGTTACAAGCATTGTTGGCGGCTTCTTACCTGTTATATTAACTATAGTTCCAAGTATTTCATCTACATCTGCCTGCACAACGTGATTAGACACAACAAAAATCTTACCTTCCTTATCATTTGTCTTGTAAATTTTGTATGCTGCACTCGGATACTTTTCAGAAATAGATCTCTTTATTTGTGCAGCTGGATCGTCAGTCTTGCCAAAGACTAACGAGTAAACATCCTGAAAAACTTCCGAATCACGTTTTACCTTGTAAATAGTAAATTTCTCAATTTGATCTTTTTCTACCAAACCCATGCCCATTAGCTTTTGGACTATTCTAAAAGTAGTTGACAAGCTAACATTAGTAGCTCTAGAAATATCCCGGAGGTAGAAAGTTCCATCTTTGAGGAGAAGCTTTTTAAGAACTTCAATTGTTTTTTTGTCGAATAGATTGGCCAGGAGTTGAGTTCTATTTTCCATTGGGATCTTTCATAGCTCCCCCAGGACAACCTATTAAATGTTCCGCTTCTATAAATAGGTTTCGAAAAATGAAACACCTTTCTAATTTGGTACTATGTTCCTGAAAATGTGTTTCAAATATTAAAACAGCTTCAAGCGAGCCAATTTCTAATATTTTTAACCAATCAATCGTTCCACAAATCTGTCGCCGTTCCAAGTGACGAAGTAAATATGTTCCGTTTCCATAAGAAATGAAGGGGTTATTTTACTATATTGCAGAATTATAATTCTGCAATCCGCCAAACTTTTTGGCGATATAGACATATAATACTTAATCTATACGTCTTATCTTCTATTTACCACTTCAATAATTAATATATACATAGAAAAGTATGACTTTTCTAGTTGAAGAAAATCCGCGGGTTTTCAATATACTAATAACTCATCGCTGTCGTGTCATAACACAGCGTAACATATATTAAGTAGTGACGCTTTGAAAAAATTGCCACTAGTGTTTAAACCGCGAGGTAAATAATGATAGTTAACGAAGAATTTTTAAGTAAACTGAGAAGAGTATTCGATTTGAATCTTTATGAAGTCAAACTTTGGACTGCTCTTTTGTCACGCGGAGTGTCAACTGCCGGCGAACTATCAGATATGGCAGATGTGCCAAGATCAAGAACTTATGACGTTCTAGAAAGTCTAGAAAGAAAAGGTTTCATCATCGTAAAACCAGAAAAACCAATCGGATATATGGCGATTGCTCCGGATGAAGTTTTATCTCGTGTAAGCAAAAGAGTTGCCGATGAAGCGGAAGAGCGCTCTAAACAATTAAAGACCTTGTCCACGTCCGACGTGCTTAATGAATTAATTCTACTTTACAAACAAGGAATTGAGCCAATGCAGCCGACAGATTTTTCAGGAACTTTAAAAGGACGCCATAATTTAAACGATCATCTATCTATGCTAGCAAAAAATGCCCAGAAATCTATAAATCTCGCCACAACAGAGGAAGGTATAATTAGAAAAATCAGAACGCTGAAACCGACATTTGAAAAGGCTAAAGAAAGGGGAGTGAAAATCAGAATAATGGCTCCAGTGAATGAAAAGACCCAGGAATCTCTTGACAAATTGAAAGACATTGCAGAAATAAAAGACATAAAAAATGTAAACGCGCGATTTGCAATTATAGATGGCGAGCAGATTTTATTTATGCTAATGGATGACAAAACAGTTCATCCGACTTACGATATTGGAATGTGGGTTAATACGCCTTATTTTGCTGGAGCAATGCAGAATATGTTTGATTTAGCGTGGAAGCAGAAATAATTCTCAATTAAAACATAGTATTTAATTCTAATTTAATTTTACTCATTACTTCTTCTCTTACTGCTCCAAATTTTCTAATTACTTTAGATTTATTTAGAGTAAAAATCTTATCCAATTTTACTCTGCTTGGAGTAATCAAATTCCCAGATGACAAATCCGAATTAGCTATGAGTACTGAGTAATTGCTATCTTTTAGATTTGACGTTATACCGCAAATAATAATATCATCTGTTTTTGAATTATAATTATTTTTTGATATGATTAATGCGGGTCTTTGTTTTGCAGTACTTAAATCTGTAAAAGGAAATGGAACTAATATTATGTCCCCTTGCCTAAACTGTATCCCAAATTTCATCATATTCATTATCCCAAAGTTTTCTTGCTGTATCTTCAGATAATTTTAAGAGGTGTTCAAAATTCTCTTTCTTTACTTTTTGTAATATTATTTTATCGGCCTGTTGTATAGCTATTAATTTATCACCTTTATGCAAATTAGCATTTTTTCTGAATGCTATTGGCAAAGCCACTTGACCTTTATCCGATATTCTTATAGTTTTGATTTCCATATATTTGTAAGAAATTTCTTACTTTTAAATCTTTCTTAGAAAACTGGACGTCTTATAATATCATACGGCACAGGAGTTACAATATTAGGAACTGAAGGTACATATTGTTCAAACACTTCCCTTATCTCCTGTACGGTTGGCTCACCTTGTCTATAAGGAGACTTACTGTTAAAACGTTCTAATACTAAATCTTCTTCGCACCAACGCATATCAATATTACTCATTTCTATCTAATCCTTCAGAAATATTTTCCAAACTTCCACGTACTTTAGATTCTAAATCTCGTTGTTGTTTATGACAATACATCGCCATAGCGCCTGTTGGAGCACCGCCAACTAAAACTGGAATTACGCCTTCCCAATAACCTCCGGCCAACATAGTTACTCCTACTGTATTGAATATAACGCTATATATTGATGCAGCGAGTTTACCATTTGCGTAATTTTTTATTTCGCGCTCGTTCATAAAATAAAAAACCTTTAATATAATTCTTAAAGTTAACTATACGGATTTTATTGAAAATCTTATGATTTTCTTTGTATTAAATATTGTCCAGCTTGCTCTATTGCTGTTTTAGTATTATCTGCTATCCAAGTTTTATCAAAGCCTTTCTCTAACGTTAAATGCCAAAGTAGAAACTCCATTTGCGAACCGTTTAGATTCTCTTTCTTCTTTCCAGAAGCTGTAACATAATATCTAAAAATTCTATTCCTTAAATTATTTGAGAAATCTACTGTTAATTTTGTAGGTATTACAAAAGGATTATACAATATTTCATTTTCAGTTCCTGAAAATTTTGCAAATGCAGTGTGATATGTTGCAATCATTTGCGGCGGGAAAATTATATCATCAATTACTCGTTTTCCGCCTCCTATACCATACCATCCTTGCAATGCTGATAACGTAGAAGCCCGCAATTCAAGCCACTCTGCGTGAGCTTTCTCTCCAAGATTTGCGAATGGAATTCCACCAATAGGAAATCTATATTCTTCGAAATTTTCTTTGTTTCTTGACGGCACTTTAACGTGCAGCTTCTGCGCATATTTTTTAACTTCTATTTTGTCTGGCACCAATGCAAATAATTCCGCGCCGTGTATAGCGTGTAACAACTGAAGCCATCGCGTATTATTTTCTCTAGCACCTCGCCAGCCATAACCTTTGTACACCGAACTATTATTTGAAAATGCCCTTTCTATTAATTCTTTAGGATTATATTTTTCTGCAATCGCCTGCGTTCTTGTTGGTCTTACCGGAGTAATTAGCAAAGTAGAATAGTGTTTCTTAAAGTGGTGAGGATTTTCTTCAAACGGCATAACTTGATGTCTATCAAATTTTAATGCTCTATCATCCTCTAAATCGAGAATTAAACCAACCAAATCTTCTGGTATAATTTCGCCGTCTTCGCTGAAATCGGCAACTTTAAGTTTAGAGATTTGTGAAGGGCGTCTGCCGCTCCATAATTCTTTATTACTCATATTGCCAATGCATTCCATATAAAATGCCTAAAACTAAGATTAATAAATCTGAGCCCTTAATGTAAGTTCTTCTTGTGTATCTGAAACTGGATTCCAGCTCTGTCCAATTCCCTTGCCCATCCAAAAAGCGAATTTCTCTATATCGATATTTAACAGACTAAAAAGAGATTGCTCTGGCGCATATTCAATTAATCTGGATTCTTTTGCTCCAATTAATCTCTCTGCCGTTTTCTGTGCTGCATCTTTATCGCCAACTTCATCAATTAAACCAATTTCTTTTGCTTCTAAACCAAGCCAAATTTCTCCTGTTGCCAAACTGTCAACTTTTGTTTTTGACAGCTTTCTATTTTCCGCAACTTCCGAGACAAATAAATAATGAATTTTATTTATTTTTGACTGCAAATACTCCCGCTCTATTGGTGTAAGTGTTTTATACGGCGAACCTGCGTCTTTCAAACTTCCTGAAACTAATCGTTCATATGTTACTCCGTGATTTTCAAACAATCCTGAAAACTGCAAATAAGAACTTGTAACTCCGATACTTCCAGTAATAGCTGCTTCAGATGCAACAATTACATCGGCTTCGGATGCAATCCAATAAGCGCCGCTTGCGCCGACTTCTCTAATGAATGCGACTGTTGGCTTTTTTGTGTTCTCAACTTCCTGCGCAATTTCCTGCGAAGCTACTACTGTTCCGCCGGGAGAATTTATTTCTAGAATAATTGCTTTGATAACAGAATCTGAATCGGCTTCTTTAATCAGATCTTTTATCTGCTCGTGATTTCCGTCTACGACTATTTCGCCATAAATTGGAATAACTGCAATTGCGGGTTTGGTAATGTTTCCATTGTTGAATAAATGCAGCTGCATAACTGCAAATCCAGCAACTAGTATGAGTAAAATTATTGCTCCAGAAAGTAAGTAATTGCGGTGAGGTAATTTGGCAAATGATACTGGCAAAATTCGTGATAATTGCTTCTGCACCTCCAATTTCCTTCGGGCCATATTTATAATATTGAATGTACAATTATAAAGGTTGCTAAAGGATGAGCTGTAAAGTTAGCGTCTGGTATAACGTATGGCATTAACAGAAGTTTTGCGACGAAGGAGCAAAATTTGGGTGGAGAAGTCTGCAAGACTTCATAACCTCATAATCCTTGTTATATTCCCCGAAGGGCTGAAATTTAGTGCAACGTTCCGAAGGAAAATTTTTGAGTTGCAAGACGGTGCGAAAACAGACAAACTTATAATATTGAAGCAAATTAATACTATCATGAATAATGAATTAGTTAGAATATTAAAGCAACTCGATATAATCTCTCGGGAACCTGTTAAATTAAAAACTGCAGAAGCATCGAATTTTTATGTTGATGTTAAGAAAGCATACGGATATCCTGATGCGTTAGATTCCATCTCCGATGAATTGTGGAAGGAGATTGGCGAGAGAGTTACTTGTATTGCTACAGCTGGTTATGGAGGATTGTCTCCCTCCACAATTATTTCATCAAGACATCATTTATATCTAACTTTTGTTCGTGATGAACCAAAAAAACACGGCAAGGGCGGATGGATTGATGGATATGTTCCGAACGAACAAGACAAAATTGCAATAGTGGATGATGTCTTCACGACCGGAGGAAGCTTAAGAAAAATAATTGAAGCTCTCGAGCCAACTGGAGCAGAAATTCTTGGATGTTATGTTGTTGTGAAAAGAGGAGATGGAAATTTACAGGTTCCTCTAAAATATCTTCTAACCACTGAAGAGTTGCTTTAAGCACCGCCTTGCAATTGAATATAACATCGTGATTATCTGAAGTTTTCCGAAGTGAAATTTGGGTGGAGCGTAGCGGAACGAGAGCGCAGCGTGGTCGAGGAGCGAAGCGACGAAGAAGTTTGAGATTTGGGCGTTACATCAAGAACGAAGTTCCATTAATTAAAAGAAGAAAGGGCAAGAATTATTGTAGAGCAATTAATTCAACTGGTGAAACTCTAAAGTATTCTCTAGGTGATAGTTTTGGCTGATCTATTGAGCAAGCAATCATTCCAGTTTGCTTCTCTCATTTGAAAACCTCTATGTAATTGTTTAATGTTATGCCGTTTATAATATTATTTGCCATGTGCGGATTCGATATTTCCTTGATATTTTTATGCCTAAAGACTTGTATTTTTCTTTTTAGTTTATCCTCAAATTTTTCCAAAGATATATCTTTTTTTGAAGGCGTTTCGATATACAAATCAATATCGCTTTCTTCAGTGTCCTCTCCTTTCGCATAAGAGCCGAAAAGAACTATTGCAGGATTGCTTAATTCTATTTTTAAGTATTCAATAAGCCCAGATTCATATATCTTTTTTATATTATATAGTTTTTTTTCTAGGATATATTTTTGGCTTCCTCTGTTTGAAGTATAGAAATTGGCATTTCCAATTTTGTTTGTTGTCAGAATGCCTTCTTGCTCTAATTCGTTGCAATACCTGATGACTGATGGCAACGGGAGTTTAAGGGCTCTCTCTATTTCTCTTACTCTCAGATTGGCTGAAGGATTGATAAAAAAGTGCGCCTTTATTGTTTGTTTGATACTTTTTTTTATCATATGATAATATCTGATTTCAGTTGATATTTAAAGTTATCGGTTTGCATAGCTACTTTTTATAATCCATTATTATTGAAGTGATAGATTCTGTTTTAAAATTACAAAAAGAACAAGCCCAAATGCTGTTCTTCATTCAAGAAATGCAGGAATAGCAAAAAACTTCTTAACAACAATATGGTAGAACGTTATCATAATGAATTTAAGGAATTTGACAAAGTACTAAAGGATAAGGCTTTTAATAGAAATTAAAGTTCTAGAGTTATGAACGAATTGATACAACGTCTTGAACAGACTCAAGACTTAAACAGAAATAAAATAGAACTAATAAAGAATAATTGGGCAAAACAACAAAGTATACAAGCTCCGCTAAATTCTGATATTTATAATTCTATGACTGCTGAACAAAGAGTAAAATTCAGAGATTTACTTACTACAAAACCTACAAGAACTTTATCAGGAGTTTCTGTTGTTGCAATTATGACAAAACCGGCTGGATGTGTCGGCAGATGCACATACTGTCCGACTTCTTCTTTAGCTCCAAAATCTTATACTGGATATGAGCCTAGCTCTATGCGAGCGAGAAGAAATAATTTTGATTCGTATTTAATTGTAAAAAACAGATTAGAGCAGTTAAAAAAAGTCGGCCATCCAACAGATAAAAACGAAGTAATTATACAGGGCGGCACATTTACGTGGATGCCTTGGGACTATCAGTACAATTTCATTAAGCGGGCTTATGATGCTTTCAATGATATTGACGCTTCCGATTTAGAACAGGCAAAACAAATTAACGAAACTGCAGCTCATAGAGTTGTTGCTCTCGTAATTGAAACAAGACCGGACTGGTGCAAACAGGAGCACATTCAAAAGATGCTTGAACTTGGAGCTACAAGATGCGAATTAGGTTTACAGTCAGTTTACGATTACGTTCTGGATAAAATAAAACGCGGACATAATTTAGATGAAGCAAAAATAGCAATTAGAGAGTTAAAAGATGCCGGCTTCAAAGTTGATTTGCATATGATGCTTGGACTTCCGGGCAGTTCAAAAGAATTAGATATAGATATGTTCAGAATTTTATTTGAAGATCAGGATTTGAGACCAGACGGATTAAAGATTTACCCGTGCGGCGTAATCAAAGGCTCGGAATTGTACAATATTTGGAAAGCAGGAGATTACGAACCAATAAATGATAAATATATTTTAGAAGTGCTTGAAACAATCAAGCCGAAGTATATTCCGCCTTATGTAAGAATTAAAAGAATTATGAGAGATATACCATCTGATCATATTGAAGCGGGCTACAAATATCTCAACATAAGACAGATGCTTGCAGATAGAGGAGTGCAGTGCAGATGTATTAGATGCAGAGAAGTTGGACATAAAGATGTTCTAAAAGTCAATCCAGAATTAAATATAATTGAATACGATGCCAGCAACGGAAAAGAATACTTCATTAGTTTTGATGATAAAAAATCAGATTCAATAATTGGCTTTGCAAGACTAAGACTTCCGGCAGATACGAAACATGCATTCATTCGTGAATTACACGTATATGGACAGGCAATTCCTTTAGGAGAAAGCGGAGAAGTTCAGCATAAAGGCTTAGGTAAAAAACTTTTGGCAAAAGCGGAACAAATCGCCAAAGATGCCGGCAGGACTGAAGTGCTTGTGTTGAGCGGCGTAGGTGTAAAAGAATATTATAGAAAGCTTGGCTACGAGAAGAAAGATTATTATATGGCTAAGTTTCTGTAAGAAAAATGGTTGCAACTTGGGCAATTTTGTCTATTTTGGCGGCACTTTTTTGGGCAATTTCTAACAACATTGACAAGTACATCTTTAGCAAGTGGATAAAACATAAGCATCCTTACGTTCCAATCCTGATTCTTGGTCTGACAGCACCAGTCCCTGTTGTACTAATTTATCTTATACGTGGCTTCTCTTCCTTGTCTTTTTCCAACATAGCAATTTCGCTTGTTGCAGGCGCTGTTTATGTTATATTAGGTATTTTCTATGTCAAAGCGGCGCAAATAGAAGAGATATCTCGCGTAGTACCGTTGTTCTACCTGGCTCCCGCATTTACAGCAATGCTAGCTGCATTATTTTTAGGCGAGATCTTTTCGCCCATAAAGTATATTGGAATATTCTTACTAATGGCCGGCGCGATTTTAATTTCTGTGCGCAGCCTCAAGGAATTGCGCCCAGGAAAAGCTTTCTGGTTTATGCTCGTTGCTGCATTAAGCTGGGGAATTAGTCTCGTCTTAACCAAATATGTTCTCAACTTCACCCCTGATTATTGGACAGTATTTGCATACTCAAGAATAGGTACTATGCTTGGAATAATTCCATTGTATTTCTTTTTCTTCAAAGACTTAGTTAAAACGGTAAAAGAGCATGGTGCAAAAGTAGTCGCTGGTATATCTACTAGCGAAGCTATAAGCCTAGCAGCATTTTTGTTTATAACAATTGCATCAGTTACTGGCTTTGTAACTTTTGTTAATGCGCTCGCGGCCGTGCAGCCATTTTTCGTCTTGGCGATAGCTGTTTTCCTAAGCATATTCTTTCCGAAAATCTTGAAGGAAGAGATTAGCACTAAGACGATAGCTCTGAAAGCGATAGCCATAGGCTTGATTTTCATCGGTGCAGTTATAGTGACTTAATTTTAAATAGCTCGGAAACCTCTAATCGCGTATGGAGATTTGCGGAATAAAATCCTGGATAAATAGCAAGCCGCTAACTCTTGAAATTCTAAAGATTTCCAATACAAAGAAAAAATATCGATTTTTCTGGTTTTGAAAATCCGCGGATTTTCAATATGTTTTTAAACACAATTCATACATTACCTTTACAGCCCCATCGTCTAGTGGTTAAGGATAGGAGGCTTTGGCGCGCTCGAAGACTAGCTTCGGCTGGGTCTTCTGCGAAGACACCTCTTGGCATCGGTTCGAATCCGGTTGGGGCTATTTAGATCTCAAAAGCAGCATCTATCATACGCTGTTTGTCTTTTTTTGTCAGATATTTACCTTTATACATCACAGAACTTCTAGCTTGCTTATTTTCCTTTCCAATTTCAACATCTCGTAAATGTTCTCGACGAACATAGCCTATAAAAGGCCGATCAATAACAAAAACATTTTGTAACTTATCTAACTTATATGGAAAGTTATTTCGTTTCATCTTTGTATATCCTTCCGGCGGACTTGGCAAAACGCCCCACCCATATTGTTTTGTATTATTCTTAATATGCACGTTAGTTATTAAATCAACTACGTAATATTCCTCAGAATTCAATATATGCATGCGATTTTTATCATCTGCAAAAGCTATAACTTCAGACCTAAGTAAATTTTCTAAGGTCTCTTTTGTAATATTTTTAACAGGCAAACCTATTTGCGAAATAAACTCTCTGGCGTCAACAACGGCCATAAAATAAGAAAGCGCAGGTAGTAAATAAAGATTGCTATACTAAAGTTTAATATTTTTAGCTAAATAAGCAAAGCAGTTAAGCCTAACTTCTTGGCTAGCTTTTAGAAGTTTGTAAGCTCTAGCAGCTTCGCATCCATAATAAGCTTGCATATCGTACAAAGCATCATCTGGATGTGCTCCTGCATAAACCCTTGCCATATATATTGTAGCAGGCATTATATTTATTGCATTGACTCTAGCTATTCTAGCCGCCAATAAATCTAACTCAAAAATATTTCTTACAATTTCACTGCCATCAAACTGGTCAACAAAGAACTCTATAAGTGACCGATCCAGTTCTCTTATCGCTTCTCTTGCTCTAGTTTTCATAACTGTCCAGCCTCAACTGTTCTGTATTTTTAATTCTATTTCCATTTGCTAAATAATTAATGTCTTCGGTTGTTGCTTTACCTTCAAGAACTTTTTGCAAAACAAATTTATCATCTCGGGACTGCTTTGGCAATAAAGACAACGCCATATCACTTATAGTACCTTTAATTAAAACTCTAGCTCCATTAATAGACTCGCCGAAGAATTTATTTTGATACCACGCTATATCGACTTCGGTTTCGCTATTCATAAAAGATGTATCCTGCATTCTTGCAGCGATAGTTTTTCCATAATAAATTGTTTCGCCTTTTTCCGGTCTAAGCTGCTGTATAGCTTCGCCTCTTTCAGAATCCTGATATCTTTCTCCATAACTCATGGAATCTTTTCTAGCTATTATCATATATAACAAGTCACTTTTTTTAATATTTCCTTCTGCTAAATCTTTGCACCTTTCTGCTAAATATTCAACTGCGCTTCTATAACTATCGTGCATTAAAAGTGAGCCAAATTGCTCCATTGTTTCGCGCTCAAACATAGTTCTATGGCCTTTTTTCGTTTTAGCATCCATATCAATTGTTCCGGGCGTTATCAAAACGCCGTTCTCCATAAGCGCAATTACATTTCCGCTAGTTCCAGATAAAACTTTGCTGGCTTTTCCATAAAGTTCCAGCATAGGACAGCTATCTAAAATTTTTTCTATATTTTTCTTTGGTGTCTTAGCTCTTAAAAAGAAAAACTTCGGAGTGAAATTTATCAATTCTATACTTTCTCGTCCAAGCAGAATTTCTAGGGTTTCAATTGTTTCGGACAAGTAAAGATTTGCCTGATTTTTTGTAATTTTGTAAATGGATTCAAAATTATCTTTACTGAAATCACTTTCTGACTCCAAATCAAATAAAATTTCTTCACAGAACGCATCAATAGCTTGTTGTAAGAAAATCTTGCTCTCTCGCCGTTCTTTATTAGCTATTAAATTATAAACATAGCTAAATGTTTTATCCTGCTTTATTACTGGCTTGAGAGCTTGGGCTAATATGGAATTATAAACTACATATATGTCGCCTTCAGAATGGTAACCGCGTTTTCCTCGCAAAGGAAATTTATTCTCTCTTAATTTATCAATCTTAGCTTGATTTATATCAAAATTCTCTAATTCTTTTCGTCTGCTTCTTCTTATATCGTTAAGAGCTTCAAATCGCCTTCTGTCGCGCAAATCAGATGCTAATGTAGATTTAGATACCCATGAAATTGCATCTACTTTTGCCTCAAAAAGCCACGCAAGATCAAAAATATCTTCTTTTATTAATTCCAGTAATTTTACAGTGCTTTCTACATCTTGCTCTGCATATTGCTGAACTATTTCGGCAGCGTCATAATCTTTATTTTTAGTCCAATCTTCAACCAAATCTTCAAGCTGTCCGTAATCCAAACTTTTCTCGTAAGGAATTCCAAAAAATGTACATACTGTTTCAAGTTTATTATTTTTCGACCAGCCCCAATTCTGTGAGAATGCCATACTATCCAAAAGCAATCTGCCATTGATGCGCGGCATCTTGTAAAATCCGAGATAAGCGTGCGTATAAGGCTCAGTTTCATCAACACCGATTGGAAAAATTTCTTCGCTTTTAGTTCGCTTTGCAACTTCGCCAAATTTAGAAGTATCATAATATAGATTATGATTTCCTATCATACCTGGATCGTTATGCAAAATCAAATGTGACAAAACAAAAGCCAGCTCCCTATGGTCGCGAATAACTTCACTCTGCTCTCCCATTATAGATAATACATCTTCTAAATCATTACCTTTGATAGCTGCAGTATTTATTCTCGTATACTTGCCGTCTCTTCTTCCTTCCTGATCAGTTTCCAAATCGAAACAAAGTAAATTCTCATGCAAAAGTTTTATTGGATTTGGTGTATCAACAACTTTTACATTGCCATCTTCAATTAATATATCAGAATATAGTGGAACATCTACGTAATTTAACATTTGATCTGCTGTACCTGTATTTGGAAAAATATCGTGCGGCAGAAATCTTTTTGTATCTCTCGGACCTCTCAGCCATAAAACTTTCTTAATTCCAGAATTTTTTATCTCTACACTAACATTCCTGTTCTTCAATTTTGTATCATTTTCAAGCTCTTCAACAATTCTGCTAACTTCTTTTTGGTGCAGTCTTCTTGAGATAAAAAGTCTTGGTATTTCCGTATCTATGAATTGAGATTTATTATGTTTTCCGTGATATTTACTACGTTCTCTGTAAAACACTCTTACGCTTTGTCCACTCTGAGCATTTTGCACTAGTACGTCGGTAACGACTTTAGGCATACATATCGGAATAGTGAAAGTCTTAAAAGCCTTTTATAAAATCACAAAATATGGTTTACGTTGACACCTGCAAGAAGCTTTCTGACCCTAAAAAAGTAGGGCGGCTGTATCATTTATTAAAGCCGTTTTTGCCCGATGACTGGAGACCTAATGCCACTAGTGGATTAAAAAGAAAAGAAGTGAATAACTATTTTGAGTTAGCAAAGATGTTCATTGAAAATTATCCCACGTCAATCAAAATGCTGGAATCTTATCAATTGCAGCACGAATTAAGTTTAGAGCGGCTGCCGGATTTAAGCCACAAAAATATACTATTAATACCTGGAATTTCAGTTGATAACAGCGAATGGAAAGTAAATTATGTTGGACACGATATTTTCTCTGACAGATTCAAACTTACAACCAAAATATTAGAAAGTATAAATTACGTAGATGAAAAGTACAATGTAGCAGATTTATTGGAAAATTTACTCATAATTCCTATAAGTCCTTTCTTTTTTCCAGGCGAAATTATAAGATTAGATAGAGGAGATTTAGCCTTACAATATGCCTTTCCAAATATATATTTAGATATTAATGAACGTCTAAAACATACGAAAAAGAAGCCGCTGAAATCCACTTACCGATTAAAATTTCTTGGGCAAAGTGAAGAAATGAAAGGTATGACTGAATTTTCAGATTTGATTTTCTCATACTCCAATGCTGTAAAAGCAAAGCAAGCTAAGTACAAAAAAATGACAGAAGAACAAATGGAATTTGATATGTACGAATTAAGATATACAACTCATATAAATCGACAAATGATGCGCAGAAGTCTCGAAACAATATTATCGAATTTTAAAAAACCTATAAGTTTATTTGCGAAAAAGACTTCCTATGTGCGTTCTATAATTGATGAAGAATTTATTGAAGATCATAATATCTATGACATAGGAGACAGCAAAGGACCATTAGCAAATGCTGGTATGACTAATCAAGCAGAAGCGGACGATTCTGCACAGAATTTACTTGGAGGGTGGGTAAGATCATATGGAACTAAATGCGTGTCATAAGGAATTAGGACCTATATTTAGATGTGATGTACAATCGCGGTGCGAATCTGGCTCACTAGGAGATTTTACTTGCACAAATACACTCTACACTTCGGGTTTGATTTCTGAAGACAATAAAAAATTACTCGAGAATGATTGTTATGAAGAAGGCTACTATTTACTTCCGGTTGAAGCTCATTTTGTAATTCTAAATTCGCACGATGCTGAGATAGACGTAACTAAAACCAAATCCAGCGGAGAAAAAGATCACTTTAGAAAATCCTGGTACGATACTGTAAAAGAGCACAGAGGAATTTATCCTCTGCCACTTACAAAAAAAGTTTCTGGTAAATATCATTTAAGAGCAAGCGAACATGGTCACGATTTAGCAAGAATAATAGCAAAACTCGACAAATCTAAATTAAAAACAGAATATGGGATAGATTTAGAAAATAAATTCTCGAGTGCTGGAACAACCGCACATTTGCTAAGAAATTATCAGGAAGAATTCTATGAAAATTTTGTACACAATAAACGATTGGAAGACATAGGCATACAACCAATTCCCAGACAGCTGTACTGCGAAATGCCTGTGCAGTTAGAGCTTACTTACGAATCCAAAACACAGGAAGTTGCAGATGTAATTAAAATTAGAGGGCATCCAGATGTACTTTTTCAGTTTAGAGATGGACACGCAGTTGGTGCTTTGGATTTTAAAAGAGCGCGAAATATTCCTTATGAAAGAAGAAGTCACGTAAGGCAAAAATTAACATATGCAAGAGCAGCTGCACAAATGCTGAATATAGAACCAGAATATTTCTATGGATTTACAACTAACAGATCATTTGAATCTGACATAGGTAATTATAGGAATCCGAAATATAAGCTGCTAAAAGTTCCGAATTCAAATACTAATGCTCAAATAGTTGAACATAATTTTGAATTTGCGAGAAGTTATACAAAGCAAGCATTTATTCTACATAATAGACGTACATTTTTTAATTCCTATGCAACATTGCATCCGAAAGAGTATTGCAGACCAGCAGCAGATCTTCTTGCCAAATTAATGAAAACAGAAAAATGTACGCTTGCTGATTTAATTGATATGCTAGGATTAAGCTCAAAAGATTGGGAATATCCTACTATTCAATCCTCATCTTTCTCTACATATACTTCATATAATGGCCATATAAATCCGCCAATAATAGCGCCATAAATTCCATTAAATACATCTGCTGAATTTGCAACTCTATCTAGAAGACCTGATTGATATAATTCTAATCCATTAGCTATAGCGCCGCAGCTAATAATTGCGATGGTTGGACCTAATTTATCCATAAGTTCAGTATTTGTTGCAGCGAGCGCTCTTTCAAAAGTTGCTGCTAAACCAGCATAAACACCCATATGTGCCACGTAGTCTGGAACTATTGCGGGTAAAGGCTGTGTAAAAGTTGCTACAGTTAGCGCCAAATATGCTGCAGCATTTGCTGCATTTATTTTAAAATAATTATTAGATATAAAATTACTTACTCTAGTACTAAGTTTGTCTGCTTTGGTCTCTAAGTCAATAACGCTTTCCAGTGACCCATCTTTTGCTGTGGCTATCATTCCTTATTAGTAAAATTCTGATTTAAAAGGTTAACAGCGAGGCTCTTTAGTCAAAGGTCTTGATTAATAATACAAAGAAAAACAGCGGTTTTTCTGGTCTTGAAACTCCACAGAGTTTCAATATTCGTCTATTTGATTTTTAGTCATATGTAAAACATGTAATCTGTGTTTAAGAGTCTGCAAATAATCTTGCGCACCGTACTTATTTACATACCTCTTAACGAAATACTCTAAAGCTGTATCTTTAGTTTTCACTTCATATGAATTACTATAAACGTTTAAAGCAAATTTTCTACGTCCCTTATTATCTAATTCATAATATTCTATAATATCGCCAGTAAATCTTTTTTTTTCTCTTAGTAATCGCACTGCATTTTCTGTTATTCTTATACATTCTTCAACATTATCTTCAGTGTTTCTCATTTCTTTAACTATATCGAATAGCACCGCATCTAAAATTAAAGTATCTTGAGTTGGTTTCTTTAGGTCCATAATAATTCCGTGCTATTTGGTTTTTTAAGCCTAACGTATAAATTAATCAATGTTGTTGATACAACAGCAAACAATAGTTTCCTTTTAACCATTTTTAACGTTTTTTCTTAGAAGTATTAAATTTCTTCTTAGCAGACTCGGCAACCGCATTTTTTCTTGCTTCTTTTCTCGCTTCTGCCCGCTTTTTGGTTTCCCGCTTTTTCTTTAATTCAATTTTTCTATCTTCTTTTGCGTCTTCTACTTTCCTCTTATTTTCTTTTATTGTCTTTAATCTCTGTCCGGAGCGTTCTCGTCTAGAAATTTCCTCATACAGATTAGCAATTTCAGTTTCGAGCCTTAATATTATCTCGGTAGGTTTTGTTCCAGTCAAAATATTACCGCACTCCTGGCAGCTGAAATCATTCTCCAGTGCATCTTCGTAAATAAATTTCTTCTGACAATTAATACACTCAAATACATATTTCTTTTCATCCAATAATTGTTGTTTCTTCTTTGTCAGCTGCGCTTTCTTATACTGTAAATATATGTCTCTTAATTTATTTTTATCTAAAGACCAATAGTAGAGATACCACCATTTTTTGTCTGGATCTCTTTGTTTTATGTAAGTTACCAAACCAATAGAATTAAGCTTGTACAAAAGTTTTCTAGCTTCGTTGATTTTGAGTTTCAGTTTCTGTGCAACAACATTTTCAGAAATATTTTCTTTTCTTTCAAGCATTCCTAAAATTCGTTCTGTTAATTCATCTACTTCCACTCCGATTTCTCGGAGCATCGTTATAACTTTAGGGGCCGCCATATTAAATTCCACTCAATATAAATGGTCCAAATATGTTAAATATCAAGAGCGCGAGTGACAAATAACTGATGAGCATAAAAACTTTTTGTGCAGCAGTTTTGTTCTTCATAATATCTGCTACAAGGGAATTTGCCATTTTTCCGCCGTCTAGTGGCCCAATTGGAAGTAAATTGAACAATCCAATTCCGATATTAAGTATGAACAGCCAGAAAAAGAACTGAGCTATGTATTGTAATATCCAAGGTGATTGTCCAAATGTATTTGCAATTTCAGGTTTGACAATTACATCTCCTTTAAATTGTATTCCGAGATAAGGTTTGGTGGGCTCTTCTGGATTCGCTCCGAAAGTAGCTATTTTATCTCCGTTATTTGTGGTTAAAACTGCGCTATCCCCTGGTTTATTAGCAGTTAGAAGTTTAATAAATTCGTCTACAGAGCTAAATTCAGCTCCACTAATTGCTGTTATTACATCTCCTTTTTCTAAACCTGCCAAATCTCCGGGCAGACTTTCTGTTACATCTTCTATAATTACGCCATTGAAATCAAAAGTTTGTGTTATTGCTGGAGCGACTGCAAAAGTTGTCAAGCCAATTACGATTGCTGCAACAACAAAATTAGTAAATGCGCCGCTTGCAAGTACAGCTTCCCTTGCTCTTAACGAAGCTCTATTAAATTGTTTTTCATCCGGCTCAACAAAAGCTAAAGGTATAATTGCAAGAAGTCCAAAGCCAACGGCTTTCAATTTAAGTTTGAAAGCTTCTGCAACAACACCGTGCATCAATTCGTGAGCTACAAGTATTATTGCTAATGCGCCTAAGAAATACCAAATTGGAATAAATTGTACAATTCCAGAGCTCGATGCTGCTGCACCAGGGAGAATAAACTGCACAGATGCGCCTAAACTTGGATTTAGAATTATTTTATAGACTTGATATGCCAAAAATCCGAAAATAAAAATCATGCCGCCAAAAGCTATCGGAATTGCAATAGTTCCATAAATTTGCCAGAATTTTGCATATTTTCGTCCGAGCTTCCTAACGTGTTCAATCGTTCTTTTAGATCTATAAAGTATAATTGGAATAAAAAGCATCCATTGGATTTGGACATTTGCGCGATTTTTGTATAGAAAAATAGCTATAAGGCTATAAACAACGGCTACTGCCAAAAGACTGAACACGAATGGATCAATTGAAGCCATATACTAATCTTTTTTATAGCGCGCGACAGTCTTTAATAAATCTATGTGTCCAAGGAATAAAGCTCTGCAGCAATAGCGTTTAAGACCAAGTTTGTCCATTACTTCTGTTGGTTCATCTCCGCTAGCAATTGCTTCTTTATATTGTGCCCATAAATGTGCTACTGGCTTTCCGCAACTTGTACATCTTATTGGTATTATCATTTTACGAACTCCTGAGCAAAATGATTAGCTAAATTCGCATTTTCTTTCATTAAATTTAGATTTATCATTTTATCTCCTTATCGGTACGACTTCTGCCTCTTTGCTCTAGCTCTACTATGCGTACCAAACTTTCTTGGTTCCTTATAACGCGTATCTGCTACAAGCAAATGTCTGTCGTAATCAAGATATTTTTTCTTTAGCTCTTTCGAATTTGTTAACTGCACTATTGCTTTTGCAATTGCAAGTCTTGCGGCTTCGGCTTGAGCTGACCAGCCTCCGCCTCTTACATCAACGTGAATGTCAAATGCTTTTACGATATCGCCAGCGATTAACATCGGTTCTTCCAATCTTAATCTTGCAAATTCTGGAGTATAAATTGCAATTGACTTTTTATTTATTGTAATAATACCTTTACCTGGCTTTGCAAAAGCTCTAGCTACTGCTGTTTTTCTTTTTCCAGATGTCAATACTACATTGCTTTTTTGTTTAATTGCTTTTGGCATGCATTACGGCCTCCAAACCGTCTAAGCTTAATTTACTTTCTGTTAATTCTATAAAGTCGGCATAATCAATTAAATCTATTATCTTATCATCGCATATAACCGGAACTGGTTTTATTCCTCGCCTAGGAACCGCACCCGTATGGTATGTTATAGCGCCGTCTTTTATTTGAATGTATGGAAAGCCAACATAAGTTAATCCTTCACTAACAAGAGCTAATCCATCCTCTCTTACATATGCGCTTTGTTTAACAAATTTTGTTGAGTTTAGCTGCATAACTTGAACGCCAATAAATTTATCCAATGTACTTTCATTTAAGCCTACCATTAGTTATGACCTCCTTTTAAGAGCTGAGATAATTTCTCAATTGTCAAATAGTATGGAGTTGTGACTTTCAAAAACGATGCCTTTTCAATTGTTTCCAATTGTGCGTTTTTTAATTCTAATGGGATTCCTAAATAACATTTTACTCTGCCAAATGCAAGTCTTCCTCTTGAGTTTTCTGTCCATTTGCCTGCTGGCAGCATTCCACGTACTGCTCTGCTAACTATTCTTTCCGGATGGCGTCTTCGTCTTGGTCCGTGAAAAGGTGTTGCTCTTACTTCTCTTGCTTTGTATCTTGCTAAAATAGAATTTTGTCGGCCAGAGATAACAGCTTTCTCGCAATTTACGATTGCGACTTCCTCACCGCTAAGTGCGAATTTTGCAACTTTTGTTGCCATTCTTCCCAAAACTAAATTTGTTGCATCTATTACTTTCATCCTAACAACCTCACTTTTGTTCCTTTTGGATTTTTTTGAATTAATTCTGGAATTGTCATAACTTTGCCGCCTGCTTTGATGACTTTTTCAGCAGCTTTTTCAGAAAAGTTCCAGGCAGCGACATTAAGTTTCTTGCCAAGCTCGCCCGCAGATAAAACTTTACCAGGAACTAAAACAGTATCACCTTCATTTGCAAATCTTTCTAAACTTGATACATTTACAACACGCCTGCTTCTTGTAGCTCTACTTAATTCGTAGGCAGTTCTGTGCCAAATTGGAGCCTTCTGCTTATGAAGCTCAGTTATGAGCGTTCGTGTCATAATATTTGTTGGTCCTGTTGGTTTCATTTTGCGAACCTCTTGTGAGCAAAACTTACATTTTCTGTCGTTGGGTTTTGATTTATCATAGTTAGTTTAATTGAGTGCGGGGAGAAGGATTCGAACCTCCGAAGGCACTAAGCCACTTGATCCTTAGTCAAGCACGTTTGACCGCTCCGCCATCCCCGCACGAATGTGATGAGTGCGGATCAGCTAACGAAGTTAAGCGCGGCACGCATCAAAAGGGATTAGAGCTTTACCCCCTTGAGCTTTTCCTGTAATATATTTACTGCTTCACTCAGCACTTCTTTCGGAGTCAACTGACCCCAGCTTTCAAATATAAAAATAAATTTGTCATTTCTATTTGTTACTTTTACACCATTCTTTTCACAGATATGTTCGTAACCTTCATTCCATTTGCTTTCGTCTTTTATCTTCAAAGTATTTCCTGACTTTTGGAGTGCTGGAACTAATTCCAAAACTTTATCTGTGCTTTTAGTTACTTCAAATTCAGGATAACCTCTATAGAACAAATGTCCTGGGCTCCACTTTGAATGTTCGATACCCTTACCCATTATGGCAACAACTTCAAGTTCCACTTCTTGATTTTCAAGTAATTCAACAATAGGTATATTCGGATAGACTGCTTTTACACTTGGATCTTTGAATTTTATATCTCCGGCATAAACAGTTACAGGTCCCTTAGCTTTCAAAGTTCCTTTAACAGAATTCTTTGCGCTGAAATTTTCCGGATCGTAATTATCAACTGGCGTATAGCCTTTCAAATCTGAGACTAAAGGTACTAAACCAAGTCGTAGAGCTACCATTTCATCCCACAAAGCAGATGAATTTTGTCTGAAATCTACTTCTTCAATTGCTAATACTGGTACTTCAAAAGAAGCTGCACGTCTTAATGCATTCATAAGTGCTGGTGACGTTTTGTCAACTATTCCAATAATTTCATTTTCTGTTTGTTTTATTACTTTTAAGTCCATTATACTCTCCTTCCTCTCCTTCCACCTTTCTTTCGGCATCCGCCGTGTGGAATCGGAGTGACATCTTCAATGCCAAGTATTCTAAGTCCGGATCTTGTCAAGGCTCTAATTGCTGGCTGTGCTCCAGGTCCTGGATATTTTGCGCCGTTATGTCCGCCCTGCGCTCTTACTTTAACATAAAGATTATTTACACCTTTTTCCTTAACATCTGCTGCCGCTTTTTTAGCAGCCTGCATTGCCGCAGTTGGTGTTGGTCTTAATCTGTCGGCCTTAACAACTTGTCCGCCTGATGCGATTGCAAGAGTTTCAGCTCCTGTCATATCTGTAATGTGGATTATAATATTATTATAAGATGCATAAATATGTGCTACGCCTGTTTTTTCTGCCATTATTCTTTAACCTCTGCAGCAGATTGCGCTGCCGCCTCAGATTTTGTTTCTTTTACTTCCGTAGTACTTTCAGCGCGAGGTGCAGCTGAACCAGGTTCAGATTGCACAACTTCTGCTACAACTTCAGTATTAGGTTCGAAACCTTCAACAAATTTTACTTCGTCGTCCACTCGTACCATATAAGATGGCGAATTAACTTTTCGTCCGCTTACTAAAACTTTATTGTGAACTATAAATTGGCGTGCCTGTTTGACAGTTCTTGCTAATCCTTTTCTATAAATAATTGTCTGAAGTCTTCGCTCAAATAAATCTTTCATCGTAAGTGCTAATATTTCTTCGACATCTGAATCCTGTTTTACAATTCCGAATTTTGCAAGTGAATCAAGTAAAATTTTCTTGTGTTTATCTTTTTCTTGGCTAATTATAGAGACAATATTCTTTGCCTGCTCTCTCCAGTTTCTCAATTTGTCGGCAGTTTTCCAAATTTCGCGTTTGTTTACAAGACCATATCCTCTAACTATTTCATTCTCTTCTTTAATTCTCTTTGACTCCCAAGGTTTTCTTGGTGATTTATATCGTGGTTTTGCGCGTCTCATTTAATTTATTTCTCCTTGCTTGGTTTTACGTCCTTCTTCTTAGCTACACCAATAGAACGTCCCTTTCTGCCAGAGCTTCCCGTTTTCTGTCCTCTTACTTTCTTAGAGCCCTTAGCGTGTCTTATTCCTCTGTAAACTCTTATTTTCTTTAGGAATCTGATATCCATATTTTTAGCGAAATCTAAATCTGAGCCGACAAGATGTTTATCTTCTCCTGTTTCCCTGTCTTTTCTTCTATTGAATAACCATTTTGGCAAATTGTATTTTGCAGGATTTTTCATAACGTCTTCAATTTTTTCTACTTCTTGCTGCGAGAAATTTCCGCACTTTTCTGTTCTGTTAAGATGCAATGTATTGGCTACGGCATTTGCTAACATAAAACTTGCACCTTTTACTCGCGTAAGTGCCATAAAAATAGAAACATCTCCAGGTATATCAACATCTATAATTCTAACTAGATTTCTAAATTCCGAAGACGATTTTAGGCTAGGCGCAGCTGAACTAGGTTCAGATTGCACTATTTGTTTCTTCTCTGTAATTGTGTTTTCCACCATATATTTTTCCGTTATGCAAAACGCATAACAACCCACTAACGCTTTAGGCTCGCGGGTGAATTCAATAGTAAATTCGTCTATTGAGGCTTTTTAAACTTTTTTAAGCGCCCAGAGCAGGATTTGAACCTGCATATCCTTGCGGAAACAAGCTCTCTAGTATTTATCCTTTCCAGGCTTGCGCAATCTCCCGCAGAGGAGACTAGCAAAAAGCGTAGTCTTTTGCTCTGTACCGGGTTATGCGATCTGGGCACAAGTTAAATGTTAGAATTCGGTTTAAAACTATTTGCTCTTGTCGGCTTCAATCATATATGGTGGTCTTAGATCTGGAATGCCATCAATTATCGGATAAACGTATTTGCATTTCTTGCAGGTTAGTGTCTGCGCTTTCTTATCGTATTTTAAGTCTGCTTTATCCATCGGACAGCATATTATTTCTAAAAGTTCTGTTGGTAGCTCCGCCATACGCATATGAGCTAAGATAAATCTTTTAAGGCTTACTCAACTATTCAAATATATGGATACGAATAAATATGTAAAAGATCCTTCTGTTCTTGAAGAAATTAGAAAGCTAAATTATTACAAAACATTCTCGGATTGCGATGAAGAAGGTAAATTAAAAATAATAACATTAGTTTACAAGAGATGCATAACTGGTAAAAAGCTATCACAGTTCACTTCGGAAATTTCTGATATAGAAAAATTTGCTGAACTTTTACCAAAAGCTGTAAGTGAAGATGGTTTACTCGCCTTGCTAGGTATATGCGCAGGTCGAAATATGCTTACTTGGAATAGAGGATATACTTTAGTAGATATGTTAGCTGAAGCAAAAATGCTGGCAAAGAAAAATTCTGATAAAAGTTATCCGTGGCATATGTATAGCAGTAACATAAAGACTCTAGATCAATCCGAACGTAATGAGTTCTATAAAAATCGTGAATTTGCAAGTTAAAATATTTGAGCACATATTATTTTTATTTCTATTCTTCCAAACCGAAATCATTTTATATTGTTTTTTCTTAAGCACGGATGAAAATGACTAGTTATATTGTAGATCAAAAATCTTACAGAGCATTTAAACAAACAGATCTATATCGTATGTTAGATAAAGCGGGCTGGGAAGAAAGATATGCTTTTTTTACGAATTTATTAGTAGATAATAGCGATAGAAGCTTAAGAGAGCATAAACCTGCTGCTGATTTACTGATAAAAGCTATTGGCAAAGAAAAAATACTAACGCTTCAGTTAATATCACAAGAAGATTACCCTACTACAGTTTATGGTCCTGAAGTTAGAACGTTAGATGGTATGTTAAGACAAGCTAGTGCGATGTCTGATTTACCTCCTGACTTATTTACTAAATAATAATTTAATTACTTAATAAATACAACATCTGTTTTGATTGCCAAACCTTTGTCCGCTTTCTTTATTTCTTTTGCAGACATTTCTGCAATTCCTAAAGCTAATAGATTTGATTTAATATCAAATATAGCAACGTTATCGCCTTTTTTAATTTCCGATGTAAATGCAACAATACCTGGAGCGAAAACAGGCGAGCCGTGTTTTAATCTTGGAATTACATTCTCATCAACATAGATTGCAGGCAGATAACTCAGAGCTTTATCTGGTTGCTGCATAAATTTTGCGATGTATTTACTTTCTTTTGTTTTAACATACTTGAAATAATTATTTTTTATATCCTGTAGTGTAACGGATTCGTCTAGTCTCATAGGTCCGGCTTGTAATCTATTTAAATAAGTCATATGACCATCAACTCCTAGTTTTTTTCCAATATCAACACAAAGAGTTCTTATGTATGTACCGTGCTGCACTCCAGTTTCGAAATAAATATTTCTGTGTTCTATTTTCTTTATATCAAACCAATAAACTTCTCTTTCTCGCTCTTCTCTTCTTACTGCTGAACGCTTTGGAGGAATTTGCTTTATCTTGCCTACAAATTGCTTGCACACTTTCTTAATTTCTTCTTCGGAAACATCGCCGTGCAGATGCAATTTTCCTTCGTAAACTTTTCCTGCTAAAGAAAATAAATGTAAAACTCTTGTTGCTGGTCCTGTTGCAATTGGCAGTACGCCAGTTACAGCTGGGTCAAGAGTTCCACCGTGTCCGATTTTCGGCTGCTGTAAAATATGCCTAAGTTTGTTAACAACGTGAATAGATTTCGGACCTTTAGGTTTATCTAAGTTAATTATTCCGAAATTAAGCAGTTGCTCTCCATTTTTCTTTTTCGACTTAGTTATTCTAGCTTTCTGCTTGTAAATTAATTTACGCTCTATGTTTTCGAAAGGTAATTTGTTCATGAGTTAAGCTTAATGTTTCCTTTTATAAATAACACTCCGGTGATCAAGAACTCGTACATCTAATATTTTTTTATCAAAATCTGCATCAATTAAAGCGCGATAGTTTCCAATTCTAAATTTATAATATTTTTTATCTTCATAATGCTGAAGATGAACAAAAGGATTTTCAGTTTTTAATTTTTCAAATCCTTTTAGCAGCAATTCTTTGATAAATTTATCTTGCTTTTTCAAAAATTTTTCGACATCTTCCACATCGCTCCCCAAGTTGGAATAAAAGAACCTACTATCAGCGCCACTATTTCAAACTCACCCACTTCCAACCATCACTCCTATTATAAAGGCGATAAGAGCCCAATACCGCGCCCTCATAAACCAAAACTCCTTTGTGCTTTAGATCTAGGTAATTTACGAGATGCTTCAAGACGTATTTCTGCTTCTTCTGTTAATTCTATTTCATCTTCAAGCAAAATATTTTTAATTAAAGAAATATCTCTTTTTAGAATTTCTAAATCTTTATGTATTTGTTTTAACTCTGCTTTTTCCATAATATTAATTATCTTTTCTTCTTTTTAACCTTTCTCTTAACTGCTACTTTCTCAACCCACTTGCCGCTGCGTTTTACAAATTTCAGTTTTACTGCGGCCCAAGCAATTTTAAAAGCTCTTACTCGCCGTATTTAGCAATACTAGCATTAAAGGCTTCTCTAAAAATATGCTGTGCGTGTATTGGTAAAGTATTTCTTATCGACTCTGGAAGATTATCAATGCTTTTGTAAGGCATATATTTATTTCTTCTTAGGAGTTTTTATAGATTTAGCTTCTTTCTTTTCTACTGCTTTCTTAGTTCTTGCAGCTGCTTTCTTCTCGGCATCTACACCAAGAGATTTCAAAGCCTTCTGAACTTCCTCATGGCTGGCTCCCTTTTTCAGCTCTGCTTTTTTAGGCAGCAATTCTAAATGGTCAACATTTGTTTTTCTTCGTCTCGTGTTGCCGTCTATAAGAACAAAATTCTTGTCTATAACTTCTACAATTAATGCTTCTTTACCAGCATCTCTGCCAGCCGTCTTTACACATAATCTTCCTATTTCTATCATTACCACGCAACTCCTATATATCTATTAAATCTTAATTTTGTAGGATTCCTTGTTCCATATCTCACGATTTGGCATACGCCATATAGTTCTGGATAAGTTTTGTGACGTTTTAAAGTTACTTCCAACCGCGATATATCGTTAGTTGGTTTAGTTGGTTGTCTTTTTTCTGCTTTGAATTCAAATTGCAATGCGTCAATTAATTCGTAGTTTCTTTTACCAGTTGTATCTTTCCATACGCCTATAAAAGTTACTAATTTACCATCTTCCAAAATAGTTTCTAACGTAAATCTATCACCTTTAAATTCATTTGGTTTTACATCCGGACTATTATCATATTTATCTGATTGAAAAATTCTATTTTGATTTCTGCTTTCGAGTAAACCAGCGATTTCTTTCGCAGTATATCCATCTATGTTAGGTACTTTACCTTGGGGTACTGCATAAGGTATCATTACATATACCTCTTCAGAGAAATTGGAATATCTGACTTTCCTATTACATCGTGCTTCAATTGCGCTCTTAATGAAATTACAATTCTCGTACATTTGCTGCAAAGCATTCCGCCAAATGGCCGTTCAACTGTTCTCTGTGATTTTGAAAGTCTGCTAATTTTTGAAATCCTTCCAGATGGCTTGCCGTGTAATTCTTTTTTGCATATTGCACATTCGTGAGGAGAATGTTTAATATGCTTATAAGCAACTATACTTCTACCTCCGGGCGTCCTTCTTTGGATTTTTTTCTTGTACTTATCTGACAATTGCATAGTATTAATTCGGTTTTAAGCTACTTTTAAAGCTTTTCTGAATATTGTTGTGAATATCATTGAAAATATTACGTATGTCCCTACCCATCCCAAACCAGTTTCGTGCGAACTTAATGGCACGTGGAATGTTCCAGTTGGAATTAACACTAACTGTCCAAATACAGTAGATAATATCCAAAATATAATAAGGAATGGAATTATAGTTATCAACATAGGTTTAAACTGCTGAGGCATTATTTGCATATTCAAGTCAGTTACTTTCTTGTGCAATTCCATAACTTTTTCCTGGTCGCCTTTGTGCGCTTTTATCTGATCTTGATATTTTTTTATATCATCGCGTACTTGTTTTATTAAGCCTTGATCAGTAAAATATTTGTAAACTAAAGTGGATGTAAGTGCTACTGCTATGCTTATCAATGCTATACTAACTAACGCATTTTGCTGTAATATTTCTGTTATTGTTTCTACTACTGCCATTTAATCACTCTATCACTTTCCTCAAAGCAGGATGCATATCCATTGCGTGCTGTTTTGCGATATCCTCATACATTTTATGTATTATCATAACTGCTAGCAATATACCTGTTCCTCTGCTAAGTGCTCCGCCTAAATCTGCGAAAGCTGCAAGCGCTCCAACTGCTGCTCCGCCCATTACAGTTAATCCTGGAATATATCTATTCAAAACAGATTCCAAAACTCTTGGATCTTTTCTGAATCCTGGGATTTGTAAACCACTTGAAAGTATTTGTTTTGCCTGAGATTCTGCACTCATATTCGCCGTTTGTACCCATAATATAGAGAATACAACTGAACCTACAACCATCAATGATAAATAAACTACAATTTGAGTTATAACATCTAAATTTACAGTGCCAGTTACAATTGATGTAACTACATCTGGCGAAGAAACCCATTTAACTAAACCTGTTGCTGGAACAGTCCCTGAATAAGTTCCTAAAAGCGGATAGCCTGCATTCTGCAGTAATCGTCCCCATAACTGTACGTTTGCAAGAAGTGCAGCAATCATAATAACTGGAATATTAGAAGTATAGAAAAATTTCAAAGGCCAGCGCATACCGTAACCGCGTAATCTTCCAAACGAAAGTGGAATTTCGACTTTCATAGCCTGCGCATAAACTGAAACAAGGAAAACAGCGATAGTTGCAACTATTCCAACAATTGCTATCGTTGCTCCCGTTGGTTCACCTTGTCCTAATGCCTGTAATAGATATGGCACTGCTCCAACCGGAACATCAGGATTTTGCGGTGATGGTAATGGATTAAATGCTCTTACGAATATTTGCAAAGCAACTCCTGCTGCTATAAATAATCCTACTCCGGAGCCAAAGCCCCATTTAGATGTTACCTCATCCATTAATACTATTAAATAACCGCCAAGAGCAAGCTGTAAAATTAATGCGAGCTGAAGCATTGCAAAAGTTCCTGTGCCTGCAAGTGCTGGATTTGGTGCAAGACCTCCCATCACTACGTAAACAATCGCTTCAAAAATTATGAATGCGATTATGGCTACTTTTTGTATCGATTGGAATTTTATCCTGCCTGCTTGTGTTGTTGTATCTAATCCGAGCATTCCAGAGCCGGACATAAGCTGCAAAACTATACTTGCAGTTACAATTGGTCCTATACCTAAACTAATAATAGATCCAAAGCTTGCTCCAAGAATAATAGCTAAATATTCAAACTGCTGCAAAGCATTTTGTCCCAATCCTAAAAGAGGAACATAAGAAAGAATGAAATAGAGCAAAAGAATTATTCCTGTCCACATAAGCTTAGTATTAAACGAAAGTTTTGATACTTCTGGTTTTTTAATTTCTGGAAAATATTTTGTTATTGCTTCCCAATTTACCATTGTCTAATTATTTACTCACAGCAACTTGCTCAACTTTAGCTAGTATTTCGCAGCTGCCGCCTGCCTCCTGCAGTTTTGCAATCGCCTTTCCGGAAGCTTTGTCGCAAGTTATAGCTAATTTTTTAGTTATAGCGCCTTGCGAAAGCAATTTACCATAGCCTAATTTATTTAGATCAATTTTGTAAACTGTTCCTTCCTTAGCTATAAGAGAATTTGCAAGCCATTTATTCAAATTTTCTTCTATCGTCTTGAAATCTATTGTTTGGAGTTCCAAGACGTGCGCTGGTTTTCTCATCATACCGTGTTTTCCAATCGGTTGTATTCCAAGAGCAAGATATTTTGTCTTTCGTGCAGCTCCTCGCTTACCTTTGCCAGCGAAACCTGCGCCTCCTTTATTGCCTTTACCTCGGTGTTTCTTTGAATGGCCCCATCCGTGAGTTCGTGAACCTTTCATCCTTCGTGATTTTCTTCTTTTATTTACAGTCATTATGAAACCTCCTCATATCATTTTCTCCAATAGTTTGTTAATGTTCTTAGACCTGTAGCCAAGAACTCCGCCTTCGCCATAACCTCTTTTGATACCGCTTCTTTCAAAACCACCTACAGGAGGCTGTAATCTAAAGAAAGGCTTGAAGCCAGGAATTTGATTTAATGAAATTTTTCCGTCAAGAATTGCTTCCGCTAATTCATCAAAATTGTATTTTGTTTTATCTTTCACAAATTCTTCGGTGATTGGCTTATTGCCTGCCATTCTTCCGCGTGTTCTCAAAAGTTTTACTAGAGTTTTTTTATCTATTTCTCCGAAAGTTGTGAAATCTTTTACTGCGTTCAGCATACTTCTGGCATTCTCGAAATTTACAACTACACACGCGTGCTTTTGGTGCAGTCTTAGCAAATCAAATGTCTTTCTTACATCAGGATGCAGTCCAACATCTCCTCTTACTCTTACAACAGCTAATGACGTCATATCCATTTCACTCCTTTACCGCTCCTATTGTCATTGTTTTTTTGAGTGCCTGCATACAGGCATTTATGAAATTAATTTTTTGTCTTGTTTGTCCGCTTGATTTAGATCTCATATCTTTGTAACCAGCTATGCTCATTAATTTTTTGACTTCTTCATCTACTACTAATCCTGTTCCCTTTGGAGCTGGCATCAATCTTACTTCTACGGAGCCACATTTGCCAGTAACTTTGAATGGAAGTGAATGTGTCCCGCCAGCAGTATCTGCCCAGTCGCCGCTTCCAAATTTAACTTGACATAAATTTAATTTTGCCTGCCTTAGTGCTTTTTCTCTTGCTGGCAGACTTTCTTTTGCCTTTCCAATTCCGATGCCGACGTAACCTTTTTTATTTCCAACAATTGCTAAAGCAGTAAATTTAGGTTTGTTGCCCTCTGCAGTTTTCTTTTGAGTCTGCCTGATTATTCTTCTTCGTCCGCCTCCAAACTTTCCGTGCATCTGTCCTATAAGCACAAACTCGTCTGATAAATCAGGAATTAATGCGTCAACAATTTCTGCTTCCATAATTTTTCTTCCAGATGCGAAAATTTGGTCTATGCTAGTTATTTTTCCTGCTTGAACTTCTCTACCCAAATCTGTCTTTGGCGTCCAGCCGTCAAGTTTCCTGCTCTCTAATTTAGCAATAGCTCTAGCTCTATCTGCTTTTTCAATTTCTTCGGCATTTTCTTCTGCAACTTCCAGCATTTCTTTTGTTACGCTTTCTGCTTCAATACCAAGATCTTCCTTTTTCTCAGCGTAGATTTTGTGTTCTGCCATCTCAATCTATTGTAATATCACTCCTTTTACTTTCTCAAATTGAGAACTTGCATCCGATTTCAAGTGCTTGCCAGTAATTCTGTCTTCGTTCGGACAAAGTTTATCTTCGAAATTTATGTTCAAACCAGCATCAGCTGCGCCTTTAAGTGTTGCGAATATTTTAGCGCCTTTGCTTGGCGTATATAATCCTAAATCAAAAATTGCCTTTTCCACTTTTGCATCAAGAGCTTTTTTACCAATTAATAATCCAACTAAATAAGCTGCAGAAGTATTTTTCAAACTTGCATTCCATCCGTGCTTCTTAAGTTCAAGTGAATTTACGTATGCCACTGTCTTATCTCCCTTTATATCAAAATTAACTATTTGTGCAATTATGTATTTGTTAGTCTTTCTTACGACCAATCTTGATGTCCTTGATTTGAGCAGTCTGAGACGAGAGCGGTACTTAGTCTTACCTTCTCTTCTTCGTCTAAAATGAACTGTAAACCTTGGTCCCTTACTCATTTTCTACTCCTTCTTTCAGTAAGTTGTTTGATTTGATGTAAAACAACATATGATTCTTAGATCTGAAAAATCCGCCTTTTGCTTTTTGTTTCAAATCTGCGAAAGTTTTCATTTCCATTTTATTTCCATCTCTGTAAGATCTTAATACATCTCGAAGCAGTCGTATTCGTCTTACCCACTGCTCTTTTCGAGGTGTTCGTGCTGTATCGGTACCTTTTCTTTGTCCGTGACCTCGCTGGCGTCCTTTTTTCCTCTGCAAATGCCTTGCAATTGCTCTGTGACCTGCCGGCCTTTTTGTTTGTGTTATTCTAATTGCGCCAGTCTTGATTAGTGAACGAATGTCAGCTTTCGTAATAGCTTCTTTCAAATCATCAATTCTTGTTACATCGAGTGATATTCTATTAACGCCAACTTTGGCTACTTTTGCTGCGAGTTTCTTTTGGTTACTTAAGTTCATTTTTTCTCTCCTGCATCTCTCAGCTTAGGCTTTGACAAATCAGCTTTTGCCTGCTGTTCTTTTAGTATTTCTGCTCGTGATTTCTCTGTTTTTACTTCAGGTTTAGCTTCTTGGATTTCTGTTACACCAACAGAAGATTTACCTTGTGGCGCGATGGAAGCAGAGCTTTCAGCTACGACTTTCTTTTCTGTGTTAACTTCTAAATTAGTTTCTGACTTTCCAGGCTTAGATTCTATTTTCTCCTGCTTCTTCTCTTCTTTTTTCGTTTCGGCTTTTTTCGTTCTGCTTTTAACGTATTCAGAACGCTGGTGTTTTCTTACTTTGATATCTTTCTCAATTGTATCAAGGAACTTCTGTATTGATTTGACATTCACGAGTGCGATATTTAGTTCGCTGGCTTTTTTTACTAAATCGTATTTCTTTCGCTGTCCAACATCTGCAATTATTGCTGTGTGTTCGCCTGCTTTCAGCGCAAGTAATTGCGGCATATTATGTACCAATACCATTTGCAATCCTGAATTGTGAACTCCGCGGACTACTGCTGGACCTCTGAATCCATCTTTTACAAGAGGTAATCTGCTGCCTTTGTGCAGTCTCAATTTAGTGTGCTTTCCTTTTGGTTTTCTCCAGCTTGAAACGCGCAAATTCATCCTATGTCCAGATTTATTTCTTGGAAATGCAGGTCTGCGTTTGCTTATTTCTGCTCTGAGTTTCAACATAGTTTGTGACATTTTATTTTAATATTGGTTCCCCGGCTTTTTCTATTATGTAAATGCCGTCTTGGAACGTCCTCCTATCTTTTCTTCTTACTCTTGTTGCCTGTTCTATTCTTGATGCGATCATACCTGCTTTTTCTACATCTGCTGACTCAACAGTTACTATATCTCCTTGGATTTTTACTGTAACTTCTTTTATGAGTTTGACTTTTCTCGGCTTTTTTTCGCCAAGGAAATTCTGGATTTGCATTTCTTCTCCCTGTTGATTGACCGTAATTGGGAAATGTGTTCCTATTACTTTAAGTTTGTAAACGTAAGGCTTCTGCACTCCAGCTATCATATTTTTTATATGACTTGCAAAAGTTCCTGCTAACATTCGCGAGTCTGCTGTTTTATTAGCGGCGCTAACACTAAGTAAATTATTTTCTTGTTTCAATGCTACAAATTTATTAAACTCTCTCTTAAGTTCTATTTTTGCGGACTTGACAATTATATCCAAGCCTTGCTTTTCTACTGTGATGCCTTGAGGTACTTCAAATGTATAGCTCTTCAATTTAGTAAACATATGCGACCAACACGCCTCCTTTTTTCTTTTCTTTTGCTTCCGTGTGTGTAATAAGTCCGCTGGAAGTTGAAATTATGAGTCTACCAAAATCTTTTGCTGGCAAATATCTTTTTTCAAACTTTTCGAATTCGTCGAGTTTCAATGAATAGCGCGGTTTTACTACACCTATGTTATTTATATGACCGTTCAATTGTATAGTTATAATTCCACCTCTCTTATCATCTTTATATTCGTAAGAAGCTATGTAACCTTCTTTCTTCAGTATATCTAATATATTAAGAGCTAATTTAGATGTTGGCTTTGCAACTAGTTCTGTTTTTCTTTTCATCTCGGCATTTTTAATCTGAGATAATATACCTGCTAATACATCTTGTAACATTTTATCTTAGCTTTCGGAAACCAAGTTCCTTAGCAACCTCCCTGAAGCATCTTCCGCAAATATTCAATCCATATTTCTTAATCATTCTTCGAGTTCCGCCGCATCTTTGGCAAATGCTCAATCCGTGTCCATACTTGCGAGGCTTTGGTATATTGTGGCGTTTGAATCTTGCGCGTTTTGTTTTACTCACATTAATTTTTTCTATTGCAGGACGCTTCACCATTTTTCAAACCTCGTACAACCAAAATGGTCAGCAAAATTTGCATTTTCTGTCATTAAATTTTGATCTACCATTGCTGTTCCTCCTCGACCTTAAACGAAATTCCAAGTTCTTTTTGTGCCCACTCGGCGCTTTCTTTTGCAGATATTTCGTGCTTTGAACCAATTTTTGCATTTCGTATTTTTCGTCTTTTAACTCTGTACCCGCATCTTGCCAATGCTACATTTACGTGAAGTCCAATAATTCCAATCTTTGGGTCGTACTTAACTTCTGGAATATCGATATATTCCTTGATACCGAATGAGAATCCATTTTGTGTGAAACTTTCTTCTTTTATTTTATTTTCAACTGCTTTCAATAATCTTTGAAGTATTTCTCTTGCTTTTGTTCCGCGCAATGTAACTACACTTCCTATTGGAAGACCTGGTCTGATTTTGAAATTTGCTATTCTTCTTCTTGCTTTTGCCTGAACTGCTTTCATTCCAGATATAGTATTAAGAAGTGCGATAGCTTTGTCAACATCTGCTGTTTCTGTACCTGCACCTATGTTTAATGTTACTTTTTCGAGTAATATTTCTCTATTTTTATTCATAGTAGTTGTAACGGCATTCATTGTAATTTGATTTCTGCCTCCTTATCTCCGATAACAAATAATTGATTTGCATCAGTTTCCCAAGTATCGCCGTCGCTCTTCATTACTGCTATTTTACGTTTCTTAAGTTCACCAATTTCTTTTGTTTCTTTTATTTTCGCGAATACACCTGGGTGTTTTCCACCAACAACATATGCTAATTTACTATTTGCGAATGTAATGTGTTTGATTGGCTTTCTTGTCAATACATCAACAAAAAGAACATCACCTATGCCATATTTTTCATTTGATAAAATATTCCAACCGTTACTCAAATTCAATTGTGGCTTTGCTTTTTTTAATGTAGTTTTACCGACAACTTTTGCTATGATGAATTTGGCTTCATCTTTTGAAATTTCTATGAAATTTAATTTGCCAATTACGTTCATAACTAATCTGTAATTCTTACCTGCTTTTGGAACGGATATAACATCGAAAATTCCTACAGAGAATTTTATATCTCTTATTGGTCTGCCATTAACAATAATCTCCTTAGCATTTAAAAGTTTTTTAATGTCTTTTGTTGTTTTAGCTATTTGGATTAATTCTCTCAAACATACTACTAAGGGAATAGATAATTCACGTTTGTGAGCGCCAGGAACAGGCGCCGCTATCCATTTTACTCCTTTTCTCTTTACTGGCCACGTTCTCGGTGCTGCTAATCGCGACATGTGTTTGTATTTTGCCATTTATTTCTTCTCCAATTTCCTAATTCGGAGCTTATCATCCAAATTTAAAGTTATCAGTTGAACTTTTGAAGGTGACAGCGGGTATTTTATCGGCGCCTGTCCGCCCTGTTTTTTCAAATGAACATCTTTTAGATAAATTCTGTAATTTTGTGCATCGACTTTGTCAATCTCACTTAATTTTCCTTTGAATTGTCCTCTCAATACCTTTACTTTGTCTCCAACTCGTACTGGAAAACTTCTTCGCTTGTATTTTATTCTCAATTCTTTTGACAACGTGCTTGCCATCAACTTTCGTCTTATGTGAATAGGAGCATTATGTCTAAACTTGCGCTGTTTTCTCGGTTGCGTACTTGAATTCCAGGTTTTATTCCAATCTTTTTTCATTACAAAATACTAGTTGCAATTTTCGCCACTGCCGGCCATCGCACTGCAACCTCCTTAGCAATTGGTCCTTTGATCAAAGTACCTTTTGGCAGTCCGAGTTTTGGATCTTTCAAAACTATGGCTGCATTGTCTTCGAATTTTACTTTCGTTCCATTTGGTCTTTCGAATTCTTTCTTTTGTCTAACTATTACTGCGTCAACAAGTTTATGCACCATATCTGGCTTTCCGGAAATTACAGTTGCTTTTATTCTATCCGAAACTCCTGCCGCCATTAATTTTCTTGTTCGTCCCTTGAAACCCTTAACGGAAATTATTCTCATTATTTTAGCTCCGCCATTGTCTGCACCTACTACATTAGCGCCTATAGGTAACGATTTACTTACGTGTGCCTTTACATCTTTCATTTTGAATCTCCTGTATTTTCTCTCTTTTCTATTACAACAAATGAAACAGTTTTTGCAATTTGCCTGCATTCAGCTATTTTTACTTTATCTCCAACTTTTGCATTTATTTCTGGAGGATTATGAGCGTGAACCTGTGAGCGTTTCTTTTCGTAACGCTCATATTTTTGAATAAACGCAATTCGAGGCCATTCAACTGTTACGGTATTCTGCATTTTATCAGAAACTACAGTTCCTTCGAAGACTCTTCCGCGTAGATATATTGGCTTCCCGCCTTTGTAAAATATTTTTTGTTTTGTTTTCATTTTTTGTTTCACCACTTTTGCTCCGAAATTAAAATTTCGGTAACTTTTTCTTGATGCGGTCCCACGGACGCGCAACGAGTATATTTCCTTCCACCTCGACTTTTTTCTTGTCGGGCAGAGTTATTGTCAAAGTTGTATGTTCTTTGAAGACTCTTTTTTCGCCTTTGCGAGTTTCAATCACGAACGTCTTGTAGGTTTCATCTACTATCTTACCTTCCAAACCAACATTGCTTTTGTTCTTCGCGCTGGTTATCTTTATAGCGAGACCAATTAGTTCGTGGCGAACCACATTATTTGGCGTTATCATTTATTGGAGTACCTCAATACTTTCCGATTCGAAACCCAATTGAACAAGCAACTCTTTGACTTTTCTTCTGTGATCGCCTTGCAGTTCGATTGTTTTCTCCTTTGGTTTATATGTTCCACCGCACGCAAGTTTTTCCTTGAGTTTTTTCGCGACAGCTTTTATTTCTTCATCTCGTGCTTCAAGACCTTCGATAACAGTTGTTGGACTTCCGTATTTTCTTTTATCCATTTTGACAACTATTTTTTGGCCTTCTTTTGAGATATCTGAACATACACAAATGTCCTTAGGTAATCCGCAAACAGCGCATATCTCTGACATTCTTTTTACTTCTGACCTCCCTTTTCAGCCGGCTTTATTGCGGCGTCTAACATAAGTATACGTGCAATTGCTCTTCTAAGAGCTTTGATTTTTCCTGGACTTTCAATAGCAGAACCTACTGCTCTTTGCGCTCGCAACTTGATTAGTTCTTTATATGTATCCTCAAGCATTGCTTTTCGTTCTTTACTGCCCAGATTTTTCAGTATCTTGAATGACTTCTTCATTATTAGCCTCCTGTGTTGCATTCTCATTTGGTTCTTCGCTTACTTCATCTTGAGAAATAGTATTTGTCTTTTCTGAATCTGTATCAGATTTCCCAAGCGAAACATCTTGTTTCGCTGGGCCCAGCTCAGCTTCGCTTAGCTTGGGCTTTGCTCTTTTCTTTGGTTTCCCAAGCGAACTTTTGTTCGCTGAGCCCTGCTGAGAGCTTCCAAGCTCGGGTTTAACTTCTTGGATCTCTGTTACAATTTGATCTGTTGCTTCAGCTTTTTTCTTCTTTGGCTTTGGTTCAGTATTTTTTAATAATAGTTTCTGAGCCTTTTGCTCTTCTGCTTCAAGCATATCTATTTCTTTTTGTACTTCTTCAGGAATATGAACACCTTCAATAATTTTGATTATATCTGGCTGATAAATATCTGGATGCATTATTCGTACTTGTATGCCAACAGTTCCGGAACGTAAATTTGCACCTGTCTTAACGTGATCAATTTGTTCCAGTGCAACTTGTCCGCTCTTCTTCATATGGCCTGCTGGAAATCTCCACGAATGAGCTCTTGCACCAGGTACGCCTCTTCCGCTAATCATAATTTCAGCTCCAAGCGCGCCTGATTTCATTATCTGCATTAATGTCCTATAGCCAATTGCTTTGAATCTAGACGAACCAAATCTTTCCAAATCCGCTGCAACTTTCTTTGACATTACTGCTGCGCTCAAATTTGGATTCTCAAGTTCTGTAACTTCTATCTGCGGATTATCCAATTTGAATTTATTTCTCAACGTTACTGTAAGTTCTTGGATCATAGTTCCACCGCGTCCAATTATCAATCCAGGACGTACTGCATACACAAGTATTTTTTCGCCGAGCGGAGTTTTCTCGACAATTATTTTGCCTACTCCAGCTGCGCTGCCTATTACCGAATCAATGTATTCTTTTATTTTGAGATACTTTGTTTTCTCTTTGATAAATTCTCGTTCTATCATTGTACCAATACGAGATTAGCAAAAACTAATCTGCTGCCTCCTGCTTTTGATCTATCATTGTGACTTCGCTCCTGTGTTAACTTTTAAATTAGTTTCAGGCTTCTCTGCTACGATTTTCTTGTCGTCTTTCTTTTTCTTTTCAATTTCTTTTGCAACTAATTCAAAATGAGCATTTTTTCTTACTCCGCGATTTCTTCCATTATGTTGTATTCGTGCACCTTTATGTACAGCGGCATGTATAATTGTCAATTTCTTTTCGTCCATTCCTTTTTCTTTTGCATTTGCTTTCAAACTATCGATAAGCTTTGCAACCGCTATTGAAACATTTCTTGGATATTTTCCCTGTCCTATACCGCGTTTATGTGAGACATTCCAAGTATAACGTCTGTATGGAACTGCTAATTTTTCCTCTACAACTAATTTCAAATCGTTTAGAGCTACATTTACGTTCTTGCCTCGTATAAAATTTGCAACTTCGTATGATTTCTTTGCAGATATTTTCAAATTTTTGCCAACTACTCTTGTCATTGTTTTTCCATCGTATCCTTGAAAGCTATATTGTGTCATTTTACTTTACTGACTGATGTTTGGAACCTCTTGTTGCGCCGACTCCAGCAGCAGAGTGCTTGACATCTTTTCTTGTCATTACAAAGTCGCCAAGATTCCATCCTATCATCTCCGGTTTTATTTCTAACGGGGCAAATTCTTTTCCGTTATGAATGTGAAGTGTTAATCCAAACATTTCTGGCAAAATTACCATATCTCTTGCGTGAGTTTTAATCGGTCTTTTTCTTTTGCCTTCTTTTTGCTGTCTGACTTTTTCCAAAAATTTCTTCTGCACCGGAGTAAAACCTCTCTTGATGTTTCTTCTCTTTTCAGATGGAAGCAATTCAGCTATTTCTTTCAAGCTTAATTTCTGAAGCTCTTCCGGCGTTTTTCCTCGGTATTTGAATTCCTTCGCCATTATTTCTTGCCTCCTCTTCCTGTCTTTCGTGCAGCAATTAATCCAACTTTACGTCCTGGAGGTGCATTTCTTGAAGTTGTTGTTGGTCTTCCCTTTGTTCTTCTGTGAGTACCACCAAACTTATGGTCAACAGCATTCTGTGCAACACCACTTACAGTTGGATGTAGTTTGCCTCTTCTTCTCCGTGCAATGTGTTTTTTTCCACCTTTAACGAAAGGCTTTTCAGAACGTCCGCCGCCAGCAACTACGCCAACCATTACCCTGCAATTTTTGTTAATTTTGATTAGCTGTTTTGACGGCATTTTTAGTATTACTTTATCTCCTTCTTTTGTAATTACGAATGCGGCTCCAGAAGATCTAACCAGCTTTGGTCCATTTTCTGGAATTAATTCTATGTTAAAAACTGGGTAGCTTGATGGCACATCTCCTAAGCATAAAATATTTCCCTGTTTTACAGGTGCTTGTCTGCCAGCGTGTACAATATCGCCTTTTCTCAAACCCAATGCTGCCGGCAAAAGAACTTCCTGATCATCTTCGTATTTTACAACTGCCAAAGGTGCGTAATGTCCAACTGAATTAATTATATCCATAACTTCTCCGCGTAAAGTTTCATCTGTCTGTTTTGGATAGCTAATTTTTCCGGCGTAATTGAAACTTGGAGCTCTATATCTAGGCCCGCCTTTTCCTCTTGCCTGTTGTATTAATCTTTTTGTCATTATGCCAATCCTAACTGAGTTGTTATATCAACTGCCAGCGTTTCTGGTGATAGCTTGATGTAGGCTTTTTTCTTGCCTTTTATGTCGATTAAAGTGTTAACACCAATAACTTTGGCATTGAACGCTTTTTCAACTGCCCATTTTATTTCTGATTTCTTTACTTTCTTATCAACTATGAATATCAAAACATTCTCTGCTTCCATTTTTCTTATTGCTTTTTCCGTGCTAAGTGGATGCATTAGTATTGTATATGGATCTTTCATTTGAACAAATCCTCCTTATTCATTACATCCAAACTTGCTGGAGTCCAAATTACAAGTCTGCTTGGTCTTGCTCCAGGAGCAAGCAATTCCGAATTAATGTATTTCACTTGACAGACTTCAACACCCGGAATATTTCGTGCAGATTTTTCTGTATCGCAAGGTCCAGAAACAACTATCAATGGTCCAACTTTTCTCTTGTATTTTCTTCCTCTCATTGTTCCTTTACCAGCTCTAATTTTTTTCTGCTTTGTTCGTTCTAATTCATTTGTTAATCCTAAATTTTCAAGAGCGTCGACAACTTCTTTAGATTTCTTCAAATTCTCAATTTTATTTTCAACTATTAATGGAAATGTTTTGATTCCATTTAGAGTATGTTTCTGCTCAACTAAATTTTTATTTATTGATGCAGCAATTGCTGAGCGCAATGCTTTGAACTTTTCTTTTACATTTAATTTATGCGAAATTACTTTGTTAACATCGGGATTGTGTGCAGTTCGTCCGCCAATTGTTTGGGCAGCTCTCGCTCCAATTCGCATAATATTTTTTCCTCTAATAGATACTGCCTTTCTGGATATTCTTGAGATTCCAATATTATATGTTGTTGATATTCTATGTCTATTTTTAGTCCACGCTTTACCTTGTTTATTACCAGCTTCTGGGTCTGCACCATATTTTTGATAATTATGAGATTGAATTGCTAAGACTGCTCTTTTAATTAAATCGGGACGAATTGTTTCGGAAAATTGCTTTGGTAATTCTACATCTGCAATCTTCTCGCCTTTAATTGAATAAACTGCTGTTTTAGTCATTGTAATCTCTCCTCTAATATATCTGGACCTAAGAAAAATATTCCGAGTGGAGTCAAATGATAATTATATGGGCCTTTGACAATGTAATCTTTTTGAATTAAATTAGCTAATGCGGCTTTTTCTTCTGCATCTTTTAGATAAATGTTATGACTTGCATTTGGACGTATTCTCGTTAACAAATCTAATTCTAAGTTGGTTGGCATATATGTGGGAATAAGTCCATTATTTACACAATATTTTTCTGCTTCAGTAAATTCCAAACGTGCTAATTCATTAAGAATTCTGTTAACCAGTTCGAAATTTCTAAGTTTAATATCCTCTATAGTAGATTCTATCTTCCATTGCGATTTGGGTTTAGGATTATTTTCTATTGTGCTTTCTGTACTCCATTGCGATTTAGTTTGTTTAGGTGTGGATGTCATTGCTGTTGGCTCCTCAAACTTACATCTACAATTTCTGGTGCTTCAGTAAATTTGCTTGCTGGTCTGATAGCATGACTTAAAACAACCAATCGTTTTTTTGCTCCAGGAGCTGAACCTGCAATCAAAATAAAATCACCTTTGACTTTTCCGTAGCGCGATAATCCAGAAATAGGATTTATTTGTAGATCATTTATATTTGCAATCTTTAATATTTGAGAATTATAATGTGTTCGTTTATGGAAACCCATTTGTCCAGGCATTGGAATCCACCATCCAACTTTACTCGGTGTAGTTGGACCCATAGTAGATCTGTGTCTTCGTCCAAATTCGGCTTTGTGGCTTTCAAGTCTTACACCAAAACGCTTTATATCGCCCTGGAAACCTTTTCCTTTTGTAACGCCGTGCATATCAACAAATTCCCCTGCTTTGAAGACATCAGATGCGTTAATTTCTTTTCCAAGTTTTTCGGATGCGTAAGAAAATTGTGATTCGACATTTCCGCCAATTGGTAGTTCAAAAACTTCTGGTGTTTTCTTTCCCAAACCAGTTGTTCTCGGCTGTGTATAAACAACAACTCTTACTTCAGAAATATCAGATAATCTTTGTTTCAAACTTTCAATAGTTGCTTTTCTCTTTTTCGGAAGAATTAATGTTCTTGATAAATCTTTATCTTTAGATAAACCTTCTGCCCATACTTCTGACAAAACTTTTTTGCCGTATGAAGTTTTAGCATAAACTCTTATAGCCCCAACTTTCAAACTCGGAGCTTCAATAATTGTGACAGCTCTCTTGAGTTCCTCGCCTTTTGTAGGAGTTTTGGGTCTATTGTCGACAATGATAACAGAAGTCATCCCAGCTTTATAGCCAGCGAATCCTAAAAGTTTGGTATCTTTAATTGGTGCAAAATTCTTGACCATAGCATTAATTCGTTTAGCTCTCTTTCTAGGCCAAACAGCTCTACTTCCTCTTTGTGGTCGCTTTCTTTTCGTATGTCCCATTTATACATCTCAGTCCATTTGAATGGACCAGTCAATGCGCAGCATTAGACGCTGCCCATTTTAATTTACACTTTCGGAGAGTCTTATCTAAAGCGACAGAATTCTAGATTTGCAGGGGTAATAGAAATCGGCTTTCTGCGGTTTATAAACCTTGTTATAGAGAACTCTTTTATACTTAAATTACCTTCCGAGCTTATGGCATTTCCATTCTTTGGCGGAAATAAACTTACTACAGAAAATAAACTCATCCGGAAATTTAACAGCTATAAACAGGAAAGAGAAACATTGGAGGCTGAGATGGATCGTATTGCTGCCCAAACTCTAAATGTAACAAAGTTAATGGGCTCTGGAAGGATACCAAAATCCGCGGGGAACAAAGAGCTGACAGAATTAAAAGCTCAAATGAGAGATACTATAAAAAAAGCCATTAAGGTTAACAAAATACTAACTGATCTTCTTTTGAAAATAACATAGGATGATATAAAGTCAATAGGCGAAGAAGAGTAATTATCTTAATGCTGTGTCTAACGTGGCTTGATTGTCTGCTAATTCAATAGCTTTTTTTGCTTTCTTGGATTGGCTATATTTTTTATAATTGTCTTCAACTGCATCGCCTATATAATTAGGGTTGACACCCATATACCAATACATAGTCGTCCAATCATTTGGTCCAATTGCCATTTTATATTTACAATATAGATAATATAGTATATAAAACTTTTGGTTTTCGCACTGCATTGACGATATTAAGAATGTAAATCCGAGCAGACTTTAGAAGCGCTCGGATTAGTTGGAGGCGCCGCAATATTATTACGGCGTTGGCCACTTCACTAGCAAACCGAAGTTTGCTTATCTTAGAAGTGAGTTTGAGTTGAGAGAGCTGGTATTAGCAATCTCTCTTTATTCGTCCAGTAGGCTTCAAATGGCGGATAAAAATCAGCCTTCTTCAGCTGTTTAGACATATCGACCATTCTCATTGTGCCTTTTGCCATTATTGGAACTTTGATATCTTGTTTGGATATCTTTGTCAAAAGTTTGTAGTAGGCATCTGCCTCAATATTTTTTTGCAAATCGAACACCTGCAATCGTTTTTGTCTTTTCTTTGTTGTCATTTGAACCCCCCTAATGAGTGTGATGCAAAGGAATTTCCTTTGCAAGACGGATTCGAACTGTAAGCAATTTCAGTCCGATACTTACATTATGTAAGTAACACATATATAAATGTTTCTAAAGTAAAGTATATTATTACTAATCGTAACAACACAACGATTATTTTATATACGTAATACTTTTTCTTAGGAAATGCTTGATGACATTGATAAACAGATTATCGGTAAGCTAGCTAAGGATGGCAGATTGTCATTAACCAATCTTTCTAACGGTATGGATATATCGAGAGTAGCAATTGCTACAAGAATTGACAAATTAATAGAAAGCGGCATACTAAAGATATCTGCATCTTTGAATTTAGACAAATTAAATTATCAAACTTTAATTGTTGAAATGCAAGTGCCAAAAAAACAGCAGGAAGAATTTAGAAAAGTTATTTCTGTAAATGCGAAAGTGCTCAATTGTTTTGAAGTTTCTGGACAATATAATTATTTATTAATTTGTTCTGCAAAAAATAACAATACCTTAAGACATTTTATTGAACACGATCTGAAAAGATTTGCAGATGACTGCAAGGTAACATTAAGTTCGAATCCAGTCTATCCGGAATTCGTACATTTGAAACATTTGGAGAATGAATAATGGCGTATAGTATATTCGCATACATAAGTTTAGCAGCGGTTGCATTAATTGGAATTGCATTCGCACTAGCTTTGAAATTAAAAGATGTAATGGGTAAAGGTAGAGATACAGCTCCATTAAAAATCCTATTAACTTTAATCTTCACAAATGGAATTCTTGCAATATATTCCGCAAGTGCGATTTATTGGAAATATACACACGATTACTTAACATATGTCCAAATCACAGATGTAGTATTGCTGGCAATCGGAATAATACTTGTTATTTCAATCTGGAAAATATACGATGAATATGGTGGCTTAGTTAAGAAGCACGATCCTGATGCTTAGCCCTTTACATTTCCAATAGGTAAAAACCTTACAACTTTCTTGCTAATTCCTGCTTGATCCATAGTATCAATTACTTCGTTGATATCTTTGTACGCCTTGCCGGCTTCTTCTGCCAAGCCGGACATAGAGACTGCGTGCACATAGATTCCTTTCTTCTCCATTGACTTCTGCAATTGCTCGCCTTGGAATTCTCTCATAGCAGCTGTTCTTGACATAGTTCTGCCAGCTCCGTGCATCGTTGAGCCAAATGTTTCTTCCTCTGCTTTTGTTGTGCCGACACAAAGATATGAACCTGTTTCCATAGAACCGCCAACAATTACCGGCTGGCCGGTTTTTCTAAATATATTTGCCAATTCACTTCTCTCTGGGCCAAAACATCTTGTAGCGCCTTTTCTATGAACTAAAACTTTCTTTTTCTTGCCGTCAACTATGTGCTGTTCTTCTTTAGCAATATTATGAGCTACATCGTATATCAATTCCATTCCCATATTATCGATATTTTTTCCGAACGCTTCGGAAAATCCTTTTCTAATTTGGTGAGTAATTACTTGTCTGTTTGCGAATGCGTAATTAGCGGCACTGCGCATTGCTTTCAAATACCTCTCAGCCTCTTTAGAATTAATTGGAGCGCAGCTTAATTCCTGATCTCTTACATTTATACCCCAATCTTTTA